>Ga0114933_10000286_pt1 | contig 62258 bp, 34 predicted proteins | sample 4SBtaG_FD_89691 | JGI IMG/M metagenome (GOLD analysis project Ga0114933, IMG submission 89691) | Deep subsurface microbial communities from Kolumbo volcano to uncover new lineages of life (NeLLi) - 4SBTROV12_W25 metaG | ecosystem: Environmental > Aquatic > Marine > Volcanic | place: Kolumbo...
GAGTGCGGGACAGATCTACTGGAAGTCAATGAACTCTGGACCCCGGCGCATGGTGCGCTGGGGCGACAACCCGATGGGGAATTCTAGTTGTCGTCGGTGGGGAATTCTAATTGTCGTTGCACAACTTCGCCGGTGCACCGAGCAGTCCAAGCGCGCGGGCTCTTCCGGACACCACCACGAGGCGGCCCCTCTCCTCGACCACGACCGGCGGGCCATCGTCCACGCCGGGAAGTTGGCCGAGGAGGAACCCCGGATTGAAGCTCGCCTGGATGCGCTGGGCCTCGACCTTGACGGGCACGAGCGCGTCAGACCGGTCGGAATCGCGCACAAGCGGATTCGGCACCATGGACCTCGGGTCGTACGGAAGCACGAGGGACGACCACCCATCACGGGCGGCCTCCACGAGGACCAGGCTCGACGGTCGGGGTGGTTGGCCCTTCATGGGGACAGGAGCGGACGGTCCCAGCTCCAGCCGGCGATAGCGACCAGTGGGCGCGATGGCCAATCGAGTCGTCCAGCCAACAGCCGGCGTAAGGCGAAGAAGACCAGCTTCTGAGGGACAGCTCTCGACGACGATGCCCCGTGTGCGGACGTCGACGCGCCAGCGTCCCTCAGCCCTCGGCCGGTTCACCGTCGTGCCGCAGACCAGGACGTCGTGCCCGCGCTTCACCCTTGCGTGCTGCACGACCAAGGGCCCGGTCACCTTCGGCATCCGCCGGCAGTTGGCGGAACGTAGGTCGTGGAGCACCAGGGAGCCGTCTTCTCCTCGCACCCGGACCTCCCTGGAGGGACCCCCTTGTACATGCGCCTGCTCACCCGCCCACCGGCCGCGGGCGGGATCGAAGATCAGCCCCCGAAGCTCCGCTCCGGCCCTGTACGCGATCTCGACGTCGAGCAGGCGGTCATGCGGACCGACATCGTCCCGCTGTGGGAGACCAATGAAGACGGGAGCCTGCCCCGGGTCCACGACAACCAGCGGGCGGCTTCGCCACTCGCGGTCAACGCTATGTCCCCGTGCTCGGCCCTCGAGTTCGCTGAGGAGCAGGGGGCCAACATCCAGTCGAGTCACATCCGCGGACTTCACTGGCCTGGCTTTGTGGACCAGCGTCTCCCAGCCGGTGTCGTGGCGGATTCGGTGCCGGACCAGACCGTGGAGCACGCGGCTGAGCTCAGGCTGATTCGCGTCGAGCCAGTGGGCCAGTCGCTCCATGCCGGCCCGTCGAGCCACATCCGGCAGCCGCCCCAAGTCTGGAGCGCTCTCCCACCAGGGCACGCCGGAAAGGCCCTGGGCCCGCAAGCCGGCAACACGCGCGAACCACTCCGCTGGAGACATGTTGGCGGCCGGCAACTCGACAACTAGGGTAGACAGGCGGCCCAGCGCGGTCTGTGCCTCCCGCTCCGAGCGCGACCAGGGGCCAACGTAGGGTCCCGCATCCCCCAAGCCGTGCACCTCGGCGCGAACGTCGTCGGAGAACTTCGCTCGTGTGAATTTTGCCTCGACCGTCGATGGCAGGGACGCCTTGACCATCTCCAAGGATCCGGCGCTGCCCTCGTAGGCCAGTTCGAGGAGCCGCCACCCCTGGCACTGTTCAGCCATCTGAGCATGGGCTTGCACGTGCAGCTCGCGGGTCCGCCTGGCCTTGGTCTCCCAGACCTCAGCCACACGCCGGGGGTTCTCGACCAGGTCGTCGATGGTGGGACCGTCGTCGAACCGCGGTTCCGCTGCGAGGCGAAGAAGTCGGCGAGCCAACGCCTGGCCCTTTTCGTGCTCCCTCAGATGCTCAACCGCGGATGGCAAGTCAAATCGGTCGAGGACGATCGCGTCCAGGATGCGGAAGTAGTCGTCTGCTCGGCCAAGAGGCTCGTAGAAGGCGTGCTTTACCTGCTCGTCGAGCTCACAGAAGTTCGGGGGCTTCCCGTCCCAGGCCGCAGCAATCCGCTCGGCGGCTTGCCTGAAGAGCCGGCTGACGACGACGGGAGGATCGAGGGTGAGGCCGTCGCCCGGCGCGAAGACGGAGCCGAAGTGGCGACCGAGCGCCGCTTCGTACCGGCGTCGGAGGACATCAGCCCGCTCGACGATCGGATGACCAGCGTGGACTGCGTCGAGCACGCCCAGCACTCGGCGCTTGTCCGCCTTGGTGTACGCCTTCCAGCTACGAGCCGGCGGCGGAGGGAACAGCACGGGGACAGTAGACATAGCCTTACCCAGGCAATGCCCGATACCCGCGAGCGCCCTGACTCTACCGTGACGGCCGGCGATCTACAACGGGCAGCAACGGCGGAGCGCTTGGCGGCCTCCCCAGCGGACCCGAGCCTGTGGCTCGAGGACCACATGGGCGCATGGCCTTCCCGGCGCTGGAAGACGTGGGGCAGGCGGACTCGGTGCTGGCCTCCGCGGTGCTGGCGTCGGGGCGGGGGAACGCCGGGAATTGCGACGGTGTCCGCAGGGCGACTGGGTACGGCTACTGCTCGTCGGACTACCCCTTGGCTTCAGGTCCGAGGGCCACAAACAAGCTACCCTTCGTGCCTGGAAGGCCATGATTGGCCGATAGCCTCGAGCAGTCGTCGGAGGAATCTTGGAGACCATCGAGCAGCTCTGGCAGCAGGGACCCGCGGCCCCAGCAAAAGCGCTGAAGGCTTGGCAGATCCTTCTGACCTACGCGCGCTCCGGACGCCCGATCACCTATGGGCAGCTGGCAGACCACATCGGACTCGGAGAGACGGCGAACACCGTCACGCACAACGCCGTCGTCTATGTGATGGCCTACTGCAGCGAGAACGATCTACCGCCCCTGAACGCCATCGTGTGCAACCGCGACACTGGCCTTCCGGGCGATGGCCTCCCTGACTTCAGCTCGGTCTTCGGAGTCTTCGAGTTCGACTGGTGGAACATCCGGCCACCGACCACCGAAGAGCTCCGTCAGGCCTGGGTGGATTGGCAGGCGCGTCAGTAGCTACTCGCGCTCGGGCCAGAGCAAGGCTGCGTCCTCGATCACAGGGAGTCGGAACGGTAGGTTCAGACGGCCAAGCTCACTTTCAAGCAGTCGGCGCCCAGCTTCGAGAAGGGCCGTCAACTCTGCCGCTTCCGGAAGCCCAGCAGACGCCTGGAGCGCCGGCGATCGGGGCCGGTCGAGGAGCAAGTTGAGCGCCTTGAGCACCTGCCAGTCCATCAGCACCTGGTCGCCCTGGTCTGCCCGCGCCACGCCGGCCAGGACGCGTCGAACGCTCCCAGCCTGGTCCGTGACGCCGTCCCTCACGAGGTAGATGGCAAGTGGGCCGCCCAGGCCGCGGACGACGGTCAAAGCCACGTCCAGCCGCTCGGACGAAGCCACCGCTGCATTCACCACACGGTGTCCCACTCCCGCTACGTCCCGGTCCCTGGCGGCCGTCCGATCCCGCGAAAAGTGCAGCTCCTCGTACCGCTCCGCCACGGCCATGTCGTGGTTCTGCCAGATGCGGGGTGTGAGGAACGTGAGCGCCCCGTCCCCAGCCTCTTCGAACCGCTTCTGATGAAGGGTCAAGGCCCCCTTGAAGAAGGGCACCAGGTCTGGCAGATCGACCCGGGGCAACAACGGCGAGACCTGCCCGAAGTCGAAGCGCGCCACGTTCCCGAAGATGTCCCGCACCGCCGCAACCACGTCGCGGCCCCCCAGCGTCGCCGTCCTGGCGTTGAACCACTCTTCCAGGCGCTCCTCGTCCACCTCGGCGCCGTCGGCGAACAGGTCCTCGAACAGCTTCGGCGAGGCCATGCCGATGACCAGCTGCCGCATGTCCTCGGGGTCTTCCATGGCGCCTTGGAAGGCACGTGTGATGCGCAGAAGCTTCTCGTCGAGCAGCTGCCAGATGTGGCTCTCGATGGTGCTCGGGTTCCGGAATGTGAGGACATCGACGGGGAGTTTCTGGCCGTAGCGGCTCAGACGCCCGACCCGCTGGTGGAGCCTCATGGGATTCCACGGCAGATCCACATGGATGAGGGTCGAGCAGTTGTCCTGGAGGTCGATGCCCTCGCCTGCCGCCTCAGTCGAGACCAGGAAGCGCACCTGTCCCATGCGGAAGCGGCGGGCAGCCGATGGCCGCCTCTCGGAACGTGTCTCCGCCCCCCTGCCCTTCACTCCATAGACCCGCCCCTCACCGTTGATGAAGGTCGCGCAGCCGGCTCCGTAGCGCCTCTCGAGCGCCCCCAAGAGCAGCGCCTGCGTAGCCTTGTACTCGGTGAAGAAGAGGACTGATTCGCCGGAGAAGCGCTCGTCGATGACATCGATGATGCGGGCAATCTTGGTCTCGGCAGCCACCGCGTCGGCCAAGTCCAGCAGCTCGTCGAGCGCCTCGAGCTCATGCGGAATCAGCGCCAGGCCAGGATCGAAGTCTTCCGCCAATCGCTCCTGCAACTCAGACAGTCGGTCCTGGCCCGCCGGGTCCAGTCCCTCGGCCTCAATGAGCGCATTCAGCTCGGCGAAAACGCCATCGGCCTTCGCCTTCCGCTCGATTAGCCTCTTGCGCCGGCCCGCCAGGGCTCGCTTGGCGGCGGCGACCGAGCTGGAGGCCAGCTTCTGCAGCGAGACCAGCACCAACTCGACGGCCTGGCCCTGTGTCTTGGCCAGCGTGGACGCATAGGCCCGACCGGACACGATGAACTCGCTCATCTTGCTGTAGAAGTCGCGCTCGGCGGTGTCGTACTCGTAGGTTTCGAAGTGCGAACGGACCGGCGTGAACAACGGGTCGCCCGCCATGTCGGTGACGCGCCGCTTATTGTTGCGGATCATCACTGACTTGAGTTTGGGCAGCTGCGGTCGGATGTCCTCGTCGGGTTCGAAATCGTCCGGTCGAAGGAGGTTCAGCAGTGCGAGGAAGGCGTGGTCCACCCCGCGGTGGGGAGTGCCCGTGAAGAAGACCATCGAGCGCACGAGCTTCCGCTCATTGAGCTGTCGAACCAGCCTGTACGCCAAGGTGGCCCCGCGCTCGGTGGCGTGCAGGTGGTGGGCCTCGTCGACCATCACCATGTCCCAAGGTTCGGCCGCGAACAGCCGCTCCCAGCGGTTGCCCCGGTCCAGCCGCAGAGTGTGGGCCGACGCCACGACCATGTTCACCGAGTCCCAGTACTTGAGACGAGGTCGGTCCGCGGCGGGGCTGTAGACCTGCACGTTGAGGCCGAACATCTCGTGCAACCGCTCGGACCACTGCTCGACCAGGCTCGCGGGCGACAGAATGAGCAGCCGTTGCACCCGCCCACTGGAGATCAGCGGGGTGAGGATGAGCCCGGCTTCGATGGTCTTCCCGAGGCCCACGTCGTCGGCCACGAGCCACCGGGTGGGCCACTCGGCGAGGACCTTCCGGCAGACCCAGAGCTGGTGGGGGAGTAGCGCGATCTTGCTCCGCGAGAACACTCCCCAGCTCTCGTTCACGGAGGTGATCGCAAGGGCCAAGGACCGCAACAGCACCTGCAGAGGCGGGTCGGTCCTTCCCGACTGGATCCGGGCCGCCAGGCCATCCAGCGGCTGGAGGTCACCCTCCAGGCAGGCCTCGATGCCATGCTCGAAGCGCACCACCACCATCGGCGGCTGCGCCATCATGACCTGTCCTCGGCCGTGGACGGCATGGCGGACGGGCGTGCCTGGGGTGAACGCGCTCATGGCTCATCTTCCCAGTCGTTGGTCGACGGGACGGGAGAATAGGTCGACGGGTCCACGGCGGGCGTCACCAGCCCGAGTTCCGCGCAGAGCTCGGGCGAGCGGGTCACGATTCGCAAGGGGACGCAGAAGCAAGCTTCGAGGCTGGGGTCAGGCAGGCTGTGCTTGCCCACGAACTGGGTCATGCGCGCTGCCGCGTCGCCATGTGCCACATCGGGGGCGAGCTCGAGCCCAAGTCCGAAGAAAACGCGGCGCAACTCGGCATCGGGTACCCAGCCGAAGGCCGAAGCTGTGCCCGGCAGCTGGCCGAGGCCGAGGCGCGACATCTCTCGCAGCAGCCAGTGGACCCCGATGCCCGCAGGGAGGAAGGGCGCATCGAACATGCGACCGGCACCACTGTAGACGTCCGCGACGCGGGGCTTGACGCGGTCGCGCAGCGGCCTCTGATTCCAGACTGGGTGCCCAACTCGACGCAGCACGCGCACATAGATCTCGAGGTGCCCCCGAAGCTGGTGGGCGACAGGGAAGAACATCCACCACCGCTGGAACTGCGGCTGATCCCGTGCGCGGTCTTCCCACTCGCGGAGGGCCGCGGTCCATTCATCCGGCTCGAGCCGCGGGTCCTTGAGGAAGACCTCCCACGCGCCCTCTTCCTTCAGCCGCTGGAGGAATCCCGTGTGGTGCGCCGCAGTTGCCCGACCCAGGCTGCGGAGCGATGCCAACAGGAGGAAGGTCATCCAGGCGTCGACGCCCTCCTCGTCGACTGTCTCTCGCCCGAGGGCTGCGGCAAGGTGCTGTTGGTCGTGCCACTCGGGCGGCCACTCCCGTTCATGGAAGTGCTGCTCGAAGTCGAGGCGCTGGTCCGTCCACCAGTCGTGGATCGCACGCAGGGACACCGTAGGCGGGGGAGGCTCCGCATTCTCCTGCTTCCCCGCCACTTGAGCCGGGAACAGCAAGGCCATGACGCGGGCGACCTGGTCGACTTCGAGATGACTCAACAACCCAGAGGTGCGCAGCGCATCCGCAGTCTGCGCCCAGAGTGGCCGGTGCTCCACCAGGAGACGTCCCAGCTCCTTCGCCCGCTTTCCATCTGCCAGGTAGTTCAACACCGCCCGCTGGACATGGCCTGCCTCAGCCGCTCGCGCCCACCCCGCGACCTCCGGTGCGTCCACGCCAGGCTGTTCCCGCCGTGCCTCGAGGTAGACAAGCAGCGCGCCCGGCGTCGCCCGGATGTCAGGATGCAGGACCCAATCGTCTGGCGCGAAGCCCGCGAGCAGCTGCTCATCTCGCGTCAGCTCCAGGTCGTCGGTGGCACGCTTTCCACCCATCCGGCGAACCTCCACCCGCACGTCGTCGGCGAGCGGAACCAACAAGAGCTTGCCGGCCGGTCGGGCTCGCGTTCCGGCTGAACGCATCTTCGCAGCGGTCAGGTCCTGACGGATCCCCTCGCCGAGCTGCAGCGGCAGCGGGGCGTCGACATCGTTGAGCCACGCGTAGAGCGGCGCCAGCGCCGCCAACTCGCCCGCGGACAGCACCTTCCCACCAGCCCAGGACTCCTTCACCAGATCTCGGAGCGTCAGGCGGGGCGGCTTCCATTCCTTCCGGAACTGCCGAACGACCTCCCTCACCTCTGGATGCACCACGGTTCCCAGCGGGTACTTCCCGCCCAACCACGACCAATTGCTCGCCTTCTCGGCAATCTCCACACGCGCGAGCGCTTCATCGGCCACCCACTCGACCTCGGACATGGCCGTGAGCCCCTCCCATGCACCTCCCAGCCGTGTCGGCAGCAGTCGCCCATGTGAGAACGCCCCAAACCATCCCCGCCCGAACTCTCGCAGCAAGGCGGAATCGGGGCCGTCCAGGGCGCCCTCCACCAGTCCTTGCGATAGCTGCTCCCAGGCGCTTCGCCAGAACCGGGTGAGCGTAGCTGTACGCCTCGCAGCGTCCACCGGGAGCAGCAGGGCCTCGCACGTGCCGGCCCAGTCCTGTTCGAGCAGCTGCGCAAGGAGCTGAAGCCCCGCTGCGACACGGCGTCCGATCGAGCGTGCCACCGAGTGATTCGCAGCGGTGTGATGTAGCGTTCGCCCAAGCTGGGACCGCCCTACGTCGACCTGGAAGGGCCCGTTCAGGCACCAGCCCGTACTCATGCGCTGGCTGGTGGGGGCTGTGCACCAGATGGTAGGTACGTCGCCCGCCAGGCCTTCCATCCGCCCCGCCCGGAGGCCGACGACGAAGGACTCGCTCGGGCCATCCGCATCCACCTCTTGGATGACCAGCAAGCGGACAGATTGACCCGTCGCGGTGCCTGAAGCCGCATCACCGACGGCCACGCTGGTGCCCGGTGCGTCGTTCACCGTCCACCGGAGCCTGGGCCTCCAGGCGTACTCACGCCCCCGCATGGCGATGTTGGTGACAGCCTGGGCAAACACCGGGAGCAGACCTGCCACGACGTCGAAGGACGCGACGACCTTGCTCGCCGAACAACCGAGGGGAAGCTCCACGACGGTAGGCTCGAGACGCTCGACTCGCCTCTCGAGCCAGCTCTCGTCGACTTCGATCGGGACCGGTAGGAAACCCGCACGCACGCGGAAGGCCAGGCGCTCCGACTGGACCCTGACCCCGTCCGAGACCAGGTGCACCGACTTGAAGCCAAGCCCGAAGCGACCCGTGGTCTTCTCCTGCTCGCCCTTGTCGCTCGCATGGAGCAGCATCATGTGGAGCAGATCCTGGTCATAGCCCAGGTCTCTTCCGGCCGTGAAGCCGGGTCCCAGGTAGTGCCGGTTGATGCCGCGGCCCCAGTGCCAGAAGCGGAGCACGTCACCGTCGGAATTCACCTCCAGCTCGAACCTCCGAGCGGCGTCAGGCAACGCGCGCCCGTCGGCCTTCATCATGGCCTCGAGCTGGGCCAGCGCATCGTCCGCGTTCTGGAAGAGCTCGAACGGGACCCGGTCCAGGTCGTACTGCTCTTCACGCAGGCGTTCACGCACCCGGCCCAGCAGGAACTGGTGCGCAGCATCGCCCTCGATCAGCGTCTCGAGACTCTGAAGCGCATCCTCGGCGTCTTCTCGCGCCTTGTTTCGTCTGTGGACCCGGTCGCTGGCCTTGTCTGGATCCTCGTCGTCGGCGAGGTTCAGCTCGACTGTGGTCTGCTCGTGGTGACGGTAGGCCTTCACGGCGGTCGCAAGCCGCTTCGCGACCGGATCGGAGCCTGCCAGGCCCATCAGCCTGAGCTGAGCAGGTAGCTCGCGACGAATCATCCGACGCGTGACCTCGACCTGGACCTGACCCCCAGCCTCGAGCCGGTCCCACAGCTGGTCGAGCCGCGGGCCTGCACTTTGCCCTGTGAGCTGGACATGCACGGCGTGGCAGGCCTGGCGAAGCAGTCGAAGCAGCTCGCTCGGCGGAGTTGCAGCGGGATTCAGGTCGGCGAGTAAAAGCCATTGTGGCTCGGTGGAGGCTTCGAGCGCCCCGATGAGGAGCGACTCCAATGCCGCTCCGGCCCCGACTGGGACCTGGATCGGCTGGCCGAGCAGGTTGGGCGCGGTGACGATTGTCCCCTCGTGGAGCACGGCGACGGCCAGCTGCGCTTCGGTCGTGTTCCGCACGGCCAGCTCGCCAGCGTTCCACCGGCGGACCTTGGCATCGAGCTGCGACTCCTTTCGGACATTGGTCACGGTGGCCAGCGCGCCCAGCCATGACTGGGCGAGTTCCCTGACGCCGCCATCGCGCCCGTCGCCCAGCATCGCAACGAAAAGCCCGAGCGCAGGCGTGGTCACGAAGGCATGCCAGTCCTTGAAGTAGGCCTCGAGCGCACCCCGCGACGCAGCCACCTCCGTGGCCGGGTCCCTCCCGGAGAGGCGGGTGGTCTCCCCGGTGTCCGAGAGCGTTCCGCCGTCCAGTCGAAGCGCCTCGGCCCACAGGGGATGCAACCGATAGTCCGGACGCGCATTGTCGATGGCTGTCAACTGGGCAGGCGAAACCCACTCTCCCACGGCGTTCGGAAGCTCGACGTGCTCGAGGACGGTGGCCCTGAGCCCACTCAGAACCGCGTCTCGCGCCAGCCAGCCAAGGAGGTGACGATGGGCCTCACTGCTCCCATCTCCGGGCTGGCTCGGCGTCGCGTGCCCTCGGAGCAGCTGGAGCAGTCCGGCGAGGCGCCCCGGCCTCAACGGACCCGTGAGCACGTCGACCAGCCCTTCTGGGTAGCCAGCCTCGCCCAAGTAGTCCGCCGCCGCGAGCAACAGGCCCCATCCCGCGTCCGTCGACAGCGGCTCTTCCGCCCTGGTCGCAAGATCAGCGGGCAGGAGGACGTCGGCGCTCGGCCCGAGCAGGACGCCCTCAAGCTGTTCGGCCGACAGGCTTCCAACGCGGAGAGCGAGCCCCTCGACGGCATCGCGCGGCGTGGCTGAGCCCAGCGCCACGACCGCGGGGAAGGTCGCGTGACTTCTGACCTCGGGAAGCAGTTCATCAGGGAGTACGAAGCACTCCTCCTGCCCTGCGAGGAGCCCCTGTGCTCTGCTGGCCAGAGTCTCGGGTAGGTCGAGCAGATCGGCGGGACTCACCCCTTCGCCGTCGAGGCGAGGCAGCCAAGCGGCACCACTGACTTGCTCCGCCAAGCGGGCTCGAGCGTCATCCTGCAACCTCGAGAAGGCATCCATGAGCGCCACCGCAATCGTCGCCGACGTCGACCCATCCCGCTGCACGATGTGGACGGCAAGCTTCACGGCGGCGTCAGGGCCCCACGTCTCGATGCGTTCCCGTTGCAGTCGGGCGACGGTGTCGTTGGACGAAGGGTCGAGCGTCAGGATGTTCCCGAGCAGCACGTCCGGCGGGCGATGCCCCTCCTGGAGTCGCTTCAGACCCGGGTGGTTGGCGCTGACCAGACCTCCCCCGGTGGTGCAATGGGCGGGCAACCGCCGCCACAACTCCTCGTTGTCTTTCGCTACGAGTAGGAGGCCGTCGCGATCGGCGGTCTCCAGCCCCTTGCACAGAGCTTCAAGCTCTTCGTCCGTCCGGTCGGTCAGGCGCTCCCTTAGGAGTGCTGCCGTCGCAGTCTGGATGCCCAGGACACGGCGCCAGGGCTGCGTGACGCTGCCCAGGACGGCCTCCTCCAACAAACGCCACCCCTCCTGTTGGATCTCGAGCAGACGGCGAACTCCGGACGTGGACAGCTGGAGGTGACCGTCCTCAACGAGCAGGGCGTGAACTGAGATCTCGGCCCTTTCGTCACCTGCGAGCAAGAGGCGAATCCCGCGTCGGACCGGGTGCCGTTCCAGGGTCTCGCCGTGGAGCCCCTGGAGTGTAGCGAGCGCCGTTGGGGTGAGAAGGGAATCGAGCAAGTCCGACCGTGGCCCGACACCAGGCGCAGGCGAAAGCGCCTGCTCTCCGAGAAACACCCGCAGAATGCGTTCCTCGGAGAGCGCGGGAATCGACAGTGTCTTCGCCAGCGCTTGGTCGCTGACAAGCAACACATCGTGGGCCTTGCCATCGATGGCCCGAAACACCTTGTCCGCAAGGCTGTCCGGACGGACCATCCCCGCCCGCTGGAAGCAGAGGCGGCTCCGCAAGCTGCCAGCGCTCACCAGAACGCGCCCCTCCGACCGCGAGGACCGGGCGGAGAACAACCGCCGGTCTCGGACACGAGGGTCAGCGAGAACGGTCTGGAGGCCGACCTCTCTCATGATGCCGGCGGCAAGAAGTCCTACGTCTCGCAGGACATCCTCGGCGAGAGACTCCCCAGCATGCTCCACTGCCTCATGCAGGGCGATGAGCGTCCGGGGCCAATCCACACCGGGCCACCTGCGACCCGGGCTACCGGGTGAAGCCTCCGAAGGCCGGCACTCGATGGGCAGAATGAGCACCTGCGAGGACCGCTGGTCCAGGAGATCAATCGCCTTCCAGGCCTCCGTCTCGAAGCGGGCGTGAGGGGACACCAGGTCGACGATGCGCCGCCAATGGGCTTGCGTGTGGGCATTGCGTAGGCCGGCGGACCCGGAGGCCGAAAGCACCAACCTGAGCAAGCTCTCCGCGAAAGACGAGGCTCGCTGAGGGTCCCGGACCGAGAACGCGACCAGCAGTTCCGCGACCCACTCCGTGGCGGCGCCGGAGGTCCCCAAGGCCTGGGCTGTCGCGTCCCCCAGCAAGCACTCCAGCTCGGCATCCGTGAAGCGGTCGAAACTGCCGCGCGCCAGAACCCCCGGTGCGTCCGACCAGGTGACGACAGGCGAGTCCGGCATGGCCTCGACCCGGCCGATGGCGTCTCGCACGAGCGTCTTCCAGGCGGCACCGCCTCGCTCTGTGCGAGGAACGGACACGACGCGACACTCCTGGCGGACCAGCTCCACCTTCTGCGAGGCACCCCGCACATCGACAACAAGCTGGCCGCGCCGGGTGACCGAATCGCGCGCCTCCGCGACCAGAGGCAGGTCGGCGAAAGCTCTCACAACGGCCTCGGCACGGTCCTGACTGCGCTCGCTGGCCAGCGCTCGGGCCAGGGTCTCAAGGAGAAGCGGAATGGTGGCGGACTCAGCCAGCCGCCGGTTCCAGGCCGTTCGGAACCAGTCGTCCAAGGGGCCCTGTCGATGATCACGCGGACGCGGGTCGCCCGCTCCAGCTCGCAATACGCTCGCGTCGATGAATAGCTCGGGGAGCAGTCGTGTCGCTCCGGGCACCGGCGCAGCGAAGCCCAGCGGGTGCCGCCGCCCGTGGTCCGGAAAGAACGCACCATGCAGTCGAACCGACCAGGCCCCGCACTCGTCCGCGAGCGGCGCCAGCCCCACCTCCCCCAAGGGAAGGAAGGCCGCCCACCCCAGACCAAAGCCGGCGGGGGGCCATGCGTGCGTGTCGCGCTCCAGGACCGGCGAGCGAAGGATGGTCACGGCCCCGTGGCGAATGACCTTGTCCTTCACGAAGATCGGCCGGCCCTCGTCGTTGCCCTCATCCGGCACCTTGGGCCAGCTCTCATGGCGGTGGAGCTCGTCCAGACCGGGCTCGCTGACCACCGCCTCGCCAATCCAGTAGCGAAGCTCCCACGTTCCCCGCGGCCCGCGGCCCACGACCTTGCCCTCTTTCGCTCGGACTCCCAACGAGGCGCCGGGCTTGGGGCGGCCAAGGCGACCAGCCCCTGCTTCGGCGCGAACGGACGCCACCTCGTCAGGGACCACGCCGGGGCGCTGCGAACGGAGCAGGCGAATCGATTTGAGCCCACCAAGCTGGGGCAGGAGCTCGGCGAGCGGTGACAGGTCGGAGAGGTCGGCCAGCAGGTCGGCGACCGACCAGGTGTGGTCGAGGATCAGCCCTCCGTTGTCGCGCCGATGGCCCGCCTGACGCAACGGCAGCCACTGGGCAAGCCACGAGTCTCCCGTCCGGAGACCCTCGACTGCACCGCGCAGCGCCCGGAAATCCGCGTCTGTGACGTGATTCCAGTCCGGCCGTTCGTGGTCTTTGTCACTTCGAGGGTCCGCCCAAGGGTTGAGGACCCCGTGGAGCTCTCCCTCATCCTCGGACATGCCGAGCCAGAACCACGCCTCGCAGAGGTGGAACACGCTCTTGAGCCCGATCCCGAAGCGCCCGACGGCCGAGGCGTCCTGGCTCTTCGAGGTGCCGGCCGGCCGGGTGAAGTTCTGCTCGTGCTCGCGCCGAAATGGCCCGTCATTGAAGACCAGCAGACCCGGCCCCCGGAGCAGCGAGTTGTCGGCACGAGAATCCCCTCCGTCGAAGAGCACAAACTCGAGTCGGGTGGCTCCGGCGTCGTCCGCGTTCTGCACCAGCTCCTTGATGACCGTGATGCCGCGCTCACCCAGGGCGTACTCCCGCAGGCGGGAGCGGAGCTCTCGCAGGTTGCTGGAGACGGTGTTGATGAACGTGGCCACGCTCAGCCCCCGAAGAGCTGGCTGATCAGCTCGGCGATGGCCTGCGCGTCGATCCCGCCGCCGTCGTCGTCCCGCGTGATGATGAGCGTGCCTTCGCCATCATCGTTCAACGGGTGAATGCCGGCCGCGACGTAGGCCGCGAGCTTCTTCTCCCACCGGGCCCTGTACTCGGGGTTGTGCAACAGCCCGAGGTGCTCCCAGTAGAAGGTCTCGCCGGTGTCGTCGTCCACCAGTGTGAAGTCCGGGTAGAAGGTCCGGCCAGACGGCAAGGGAAGCGCCTGCTCATAGGCGTAGCGCTCAATTCCCTGCGCCAGCAGCTCATTGGCGATGATGACCTCGGACTTCGACCGGACCAGGTCGCCTCGCTTGGTCCGGTGGATGAGGCCATCCTCGAGGAAGCGCTTCTTGCCAGCGAGGTCCACCTCGATGGGGTTGGGGTCCGCGAAGAGGTTGGTCATCCGCTGCGCGATGTCGGAGTAGGCCTCGGCGGCGTAGCGACGCAGGGTTCGCACATCGCCCTGGTGGAGGACCACGACGCGGTCCTGCTGCCGGGTGAGCGCCGTGTAGAGAAGTTCGCGCGAGAGCAGCCAACACGGGTTCGGGATCACGACGAAGGTGGTGCCGAACTCGCTGCCCTGGGTCTTGTGCACGGTCAAGGCATAGGCGAGCTCGAGCGGCTGGCTGCCGCCCTCCCCGAACTCGGAGAGCCAGTAGGTGTAGTTGAAGCTTGGCTGGGACGTGAACTCGACCTCGAGCTGCCTGTACAGCTTTCGTCGCTTGGTCTTGATGGAACCGACGACGAGCCCGACGTCGCCGTTCGCAACGTATGACGAGGCCCGGTCTGGCCACACCTTCCGACGCCCGCTGTTCTGCAGGTTGATGACCTTGTCGCCGTAGATGATGTTGTGGCGCCCCAGCGGTGGATTGAGGCGGCGGTAGTAGGGCTTGGCGTGCTGCTTGGTGGCCTCAGCCAGCCATCCCTGGCGGAAGGTGGTCTGAATGAGCTGGTTGAGACCATCGACCCCCGGCTGTCCGGCACGCACCGGCGAGATGACCTGCCAGTCCTCGGCCTTCAGCTTCGCGTCAGAGAACTTGGATCGCCAGAAGTAGCAGCGCCCGTTGTAGGGGTCTCCACCCAGACTCGTCTCGAAGCCCACCTGGTCGTCTCGGCCCGCAAGCTTCAGCTCCTCCACCAAGATTGCGAGCAGCTTGTCTTGCAGCTCGTCGGGGTCCTCCCACGACTCGAAGCGAATCTCATCCATCGTCTCCGAGCCCAACCGGTCCCAGATCTCGTCTGCGGAGGGGTCCGAGATCCCTCCAAACCAGCTGGCGAGAATCAGATCCGCGCGGGCCACCCCCTGCTGACGCCTCGGAATCGTGAGCTCGGCGTAGCCCCGGTCTACCTTCACCGTTCGCGACTCGATGTCGTCGGGCGCCAAGTGGCGGACGATGTCTACGAAGGGCCGGCCGCTGCCGATCGGCGGCAACTGGCGGTGGTCCCCGACCAGCACCAGTCGGTGCACACCCGAGAGCCCATCGATGAGCGCGGCGAGTTGCTCCTCGGTGAGCATGGAGCACTCGTCGACGATGACGGTCTTGTAGTCGCCGCACCGGTTGGCGTTGCTCGTCACGCGGTAGGCGCCCGTCTCGGGGTCGTAGCGGCCCCCGAAGCGCATCAGCAGCTGGGCCAGGGTCATGCCTCGGCCTTCCTGGCCGGTCTTGGTCTCGAGCTGAACGCGCGCCTTGCCCGTCGGCGCCAGCAACAGGACGCCCCCAGCTTCGACCTCCGGGATGCCACAGAGCATGCGCAACAGCGTGGTCTTTCCAGTGCCCGCGGCCCCGATGAGGACCGTCAGGCGGGACTGGGCGAGCTCCTTCAACGCTGCTGCCTTCTCCGACCGGGCCTTCTCTTCCGCGTCCCGGTCGGCCCCTGCTGCCGGCAGCGCCCCAAGCTCGGCGTCGACGGCCGCGCGCCAATCGAGATCGATGGCGTGTCGCTTGCTGCGGACTCCGACTCGCTTGGTGACGGTCCTGCGCAACAGACTGCGGGTGCCCTGGTAGCGGTCGAGCTGGAACGCCGACGAGCCATCCGCCATGGCCACCTTCACAACGACAGGTTCGAGCAGCCCAGCCATGCCCTCCAAGACGTCGATGCCCACTGGACAGGGGGTGTCGAGCTCGAGCTGAGCGATGCGCTCGGTGAGCCACGCCCGCGGCAACAGGGTGTGCCCTTGCTCCCCAGCGCTCTCCAGAACCGCGACCACCAAAGCCCTCACGCGCCGATGGTCGACCCGGTCTGCGAGGCGACTGGCCTCAGGCAGGGGGTGTGCCTCGAGAACGGCTGTCGATGGCAGTGCGCCTCGATCGATGGACTGGGCCGAGATGGGGTCCAAGGCATCGCGGTCCAGTTCGTAGAGCAGGTAGGGATTGGCAAGCAACGCTGGGTCGTCGACGCCGCCCGGGCGACCGTCCGGGTCGAAAAAGCGAGTGGCTTGCTCCGCCGAGATGGCAAAGCGACTGATCAGCTTGAGCAGGTGCTTTCGCTCCTTGGACATGCCCAGCCATGCCCGCGCGAACCCGTCACCGATGACATCGGCGGCGGCCCCTTCGGCCTCGTCGGGCGCGCGCATCACCCGCTCGAACTCGGGCCAGGGGTCGACGTTACCGTCAGCTGAGTCCTTGGCGGCTGCAGCAGCCAGCTCGTAGGCGACCAGGTTCCCGCCTGCCCCCAGCAAGGCAGTCAGGGCCGAACCGAAGCCAGGGAACGGGCCACGGAGACGCCAGAGCCGGTTCAGCTCGCCGTCCAGCCATTGGCGAACCCGCCGCCACGGCCCATCGTGCACGGCGGCGATGCGCTCCAACGCCGCCAGGCACGACAGAATGGCGCCGATCGCGTGGTCGTGGGGAACGTGCTCGGCGCCGTAGGAGAAGTTGTCGAAGGCCTCGTCGGGGGCGTACGCGACGAAGCTCTCGGGATCGAGGCCCTGCTCCAGGGCGACGTCCATGACGTCGTCGTAGGGGAACAGGAAGCCATCCGCGAAGTCGCCGCGAATCGAGTGCGAGATGCTGCGCTCCCACAGCACGCACCGCAGTCCGTTGTGCTGCTGCGGCTCATAGACGTACTCCACGGGCCGACCGATGGACGCCACCCGCCCCACGCCGACAATCACCCTTCGCCCGCTGGTCGAGAGCGGCGTGTCCTTGGCGTAGAAGAAGCAGAGCGACTCGTCGGGCTTGATGGCCCCGAAGAAGGTGTCCAGCATCACCAGCTGGTTCTTGCGCTCCTGGATCCAGTTGTTCTTGAAGGGCAGGTCCGGCTCGCGGTCCTCTCGGAAGTCGAGCTGGTACCGCTCGACGTAGTCCGGCGCGTTCTTGGAGAGCATCCAGTGGAAGGGCACGCAGGCCGCGCTGTAGGCCGGGTTGGTGAAGGGAGTCTCACGGAAGTGCCCGTAGAGGTCCGGATTGCCCTTGACGTAAGGATGTCGCTTGGTCTGCGTGAGCGGGAAAGGCGCCATGAACATGGCCCGCTCGTTGACACAGGGCGGGAGATGGTTCCCCGGGAGGTCAGCAAAGGACTGACCCGCAAGGGTGGCCTCGAGTGTGTCGTCCTTGCCTTCGGCCACACGAGGCAGCACGCGACAGGCGGTGTTCAGGTCGGGCCGGTTGCAGACGGTGCCGAGCCAGCCGTTGTCGTGCCAAGGAACGCGGATGGAGACGTGCTGGGTAGGGAGCTTGCGGGAGCCGGAGATCATGGTTCGTCCACGTCGATGATGTGGCTGGACTGGTAGAAGAAAGGAGAGTCGCCCTTCTGGAGCTTGGCTTCGACCAACTGGGACTTCGTGGCGCGCTTGAGCTTCTTGCGGGTGTGGTCCGAAACCCGCGCCGAGAGACGCTGTCCGACCGCGTCCGGGTAGAGCCGTCGATGGGACGGCACCCGGAAGGACGTCTCGACCTCGCGAAGGACCGGTTCGAAGACCACGACCAAGTTGGCGAGCATGGGGTCCCAGCCTTCTCGCGACAGGCCCTCGACCGGCTCCTCTTCGATGGTTGAGACGAGCTTGGGACGGTGTCCTTTGCCGTACAGCAACGGCTCTCGCTCGCCGACGCGGCTGAGCCGGAGGACGACCTGGATGGTCGGATGGCCCTTCACAGGCACGCCCCGCGTCCAGTCCAGGGTGGGCGCGTTCAGGTTGTGGAGTTGCTGGTGCACGGTTCGAGAGGTCACCGCGCCCGAGCTGGCCACATTCAGCATGTCGGACTTGCCCCGGAACAGCACGGGTACCGATGCCGGCGGGGCATGCCCGTGCAATGTGCCGACTTCGTACAGCCAGAGATCCACCTTTCGGCCGACGGCGAACTTGTCCAGCAACCCCGCTCGGTCATTGGGACTGACGTAGACAAGCAGTTCGTCCTGATCACGCAACGCGTCGTCCACGGCCTCGGCATGGATGACCGTGGCCTTCCAGTTGTGCACGCCCGGCACCGTGGAGCCAGAACCCGCCCCGCCAAGCGCCGCCTGCAGACCGAGCAGCTCGTCGAGGTTGGCCATGCTGAGGGCAACGCATTCGGCCTGGCACTGTTGAATGTGCTGCTGGACCTGCGGCACGCGCGGGTCGCGTGCCGCCAGCCTGGTGCTCAGCGAAGCCTCTCGATTGACGCCGCCAAGCGCCTTGCCGGTCCAGTTGTGACTACCGACCACCACGTCTACGTCGCCGTCGTCTCGGCGGGAGAGGACGAGCTTGGAGTGCAGCAACTCCTGCGGCGGCGAGTCCCCGACGCGGGCGTGCATGGTGTGGATGAACACGCTTCCGGGGAACTGCTCGGCGACAGCCGCGAGCTTGCGAAGGTCCGTCGGCCAACGGACGCTGGCTGTCAGGGAGGCTGCGCCTGACAGTGACTGGATGGCGTCATGGAACAGATCAACACCCGCCCTGGTCACAAAGGCCACCACCGCGTCGAACCGGACCGAGTCCGCGACGACCTGCTGGAGGTCCGGTAGGACCGCCAGGGCCGCGTTGCCGTGGAGGAAAGAGGTGGGAACCGGTGTCAAGACTCAGAGTCCTCTTCGGGGTCGAGTTCCACGGGAAGTCCGTCGAGCCGCTGGGAGATGACCACGTTGGCCATGTTGCGGAGAGTCCCGGTCATGCCGACCACGTGGACCTGGCGTTCGAAGACGTCGCGCCCAAGCTCGTCGGCGAGGCGGCCGAGCAGCTCGTCGAGGAAGCTGCTCGACGCGCTCTTCACGCCCGAGAAGTCGAGAACAAGGGGCTCGTCCATCTCGGGAAGCACGGCGGTGAGCTTCCGGCGCAGGCGGGTGGCCGGCGGGCGGCTTCCAGTATGGATGCACGCACCAGCGACATCCATGCCGCCTGCATTCTCGATTCGACCGGCCTCGGCGTTGATGAAGGACCAGTGGTCCTCATCGGCAATCCAGGTCTGCGACAGGTCGACGGGCTTACGGGTGTCGAGGGAGAGGAGCACACCCGTCCCTGGGAGCTCGGGGATCTTCACGAAGCCCCGCTCACGGCCTCCCTCGAGACGGTAGACGACGTCTCCCGTCCATACGTGGAAGCGCCCGCCGTTTTCCCGCGCGATGTCCAGTGCCCCGGCCATGCCGTTGCCCTGACCGATGGCCTTGTCACGTGTGACGCCTCGTTGGAGCGCCGTAGTCACCGCGTGCCCGTGGCTCCACAGCTCGCGGGTCGTGCCCAGACTCGCCTTGATGCCGCGGCCCAGGTCGCAGATGCCGATGTCGAGGCGGTGCTTGCGGGGGAAGTACTGGGCGCACACGGCGCCAGGAACCGGGGTCTCCGAGTGGATGACGATGTTGTCGACGATCTCGTTGACCGCCCACTCCATTGCTGGGATGAACGCCGAAGCGTCGTCGAACTGGTGGAGGACCAGGTCGCAGATGGCGTTGACGGTGTCGAAGACGTCCTGGTCGGAATCGATCTGCTTCAGCGGCAGGAATCGGCCGGCCTCGGTCCGGCGCTGGCCGGGGTGGTAGTCGAGCCCGACGTGCTCGTGGAGGTCCATTCGCGCGAGATAGTGGCGGGTGGCCTCGTCCCCACGCAGGTGGATGCGGTGGCCTCGCTGACCCATGCCGGCGGCCCAGGCGCAGAGGAATGCCATGGCCCCGACATCGACAAACGCCCCTGGCGGGACCTGAATGACCAAGCCTGCCCAGTCCCCGGCCAAGGCTTCGGCTGACGCCAGCGCCTCGGTCAGACCGGCGGTGTCACAGCTCCTGGGAAGGACGGCGGTCGGCACGGGTCATCCGTCGCTCTTGGCCCAGGCGGGGCGTGTGCTCTCGGAGTGGGTGAGACTTGGATGGGCCGGCGGCGGGTCGACCAGGGCTTGGTAAGGCATGCCCCGGTCGGTGGCTTGCTGCATACGGCTGAAGGCGTCGAGGATGAGGAGCTTCGTACGGAAATCACCGTGGGCCCGTTCGTCGTAACGGCGGACCACAGGAAACGTATCCATTACGTACGAGACATCAGCCCGCACGAACCCGTAGACGTGGAAGATCGCGGCGTCCAGCTCCGACCGGATGAGGTCTCGCCGCTTCGAGTTCCAGACGAACGGTGGGCCCGTGTAGCCCACCCCTTTCGCGAACATCCTAAGTTCCCAACTCGTGTACACCAGTTCCAGCACCCGTGACTTCATCCAATCGGCCAGGGACACGGCGTCCTGCCAAGGGCATGGAGCATTGAAGGCGTCGGGGGATGGGACCGGTAACTGCTTGAGAATCTCGTACGTGAGCGACAGCCCCCCGATCTTCTGGCGAGCACAGTAATCCAAAGCAAAGCTACAGAACACTGCATCGAGGCAATGTGCCATGTGAGTGTGAGCGCAAAAGATCAGCGGGAACTTATGATTCACGGCGGTTGGTGGAAGCACCGCTACGATGACCGAACGCACACTCGCCCTTGCGTCAGTCACTTCCCTCCAGCCCATGATCCAGCCGCAATCCCAGTTGTTCGACTCCAGGTACTCCTCGACAGCCGTGGCTGGAACCCAGTAGAAAGGAATGGGTTGAAAGGACGGGTCCACCTTCTTCGAAAGGGGCAGGTCCGGCAAACGATGTGGGCGTGCCCCGGGAGGCTGCTGACTGTAGTCACACTTGCGATGGTCGAAATGGTACACCATCTTCGGCTCAATCAACGGCATCATCACTTCGTTGCCACGCACGAAACTGTTACCCTCGAGTGAGTAGCCCCCGCCTGAAAGCTCATCTACTGTCTTGAACTGCCCCGAATCCTCGGACATGTGAAACATGCGCTTCAGGCGGATACCCCAGGGCGAATTTCCGTTGTCCGGCAGGAGGATAGGGACGGCAGAGTAGACACGGTCGGAGATGTCGGCGTCTCGCCGCCACCGAAAGATGGGACTCGTGCCACTGTTCGGGTTGATGCGCGCGATGCGTTCTTCGGTAAGGGTGATGCGCCTCTCAGGATCTTGCAGGTCCGCGATGCCCTGGCCTTGGAAGAGGCAATCGGCTGCCTCTACAGCCCGCTCGGCGCCAACAATGGTGGTGAGGGCAAACCTCAACATGTGCCCCTTACCGGCGGAGAAGAAGCCGACATTCTCAAACTCGTACAGGCTACGCAGGCGACCGTCTCTCAACAACCGCCGGAAGAAGTGCTTAGTCGTGTCGTCGGTCGCGATCCCGCTGGGGAGAATCAGGCCAACGCTACCCAGTCGGGAAACGAGCTCACATCCACACTCAGCGAAGATGCTGTAGGTGTTGACCAGTCCGCGCCCGCAGTCAGGATATCGCTGTGAGGCACGAACGAGATGCGACACGCCCGCCGCATGCCTCGAAGCAGCACCCCACTCGTGGAAGATGGCTGGCTCCTCCACTTCAAGTCGCGCAATCGCAGCGCGCCGTGCGGCCGCATTCCGGGCCGCGGCGACAGGAGGATGCCGGGCAGCGAACCATTCCTTTTGGTTGATATTGACTCGTTCCCAAGGAGGGTTGCCTATCAACAGGTCGAATCCGGCACTTGGTGCCGACTCGGCCCCATCCGTCTGTAGCCCCGGCGTTGCACCAAACACACTGGGAAACGCGAGGTGCCAGTGGAAGAACTGGTACCGCTGAGCAAGCTCGCGCACAATCCGCCGTGTCGCCCTCGATGACGAGGTCGCGTCCCGCTGCAGCCGTCGCCATAGAGCCTGGGTAATTGCCGCACCCTCCTCCTCACCCGGCTGCTTCGGCCACACGAACGCCGCACACCAGGCATCCGCCAGGAACTTGGCATCCCGAAAGACCCGAGAACGACTGAGGTTGACCCAGCAGTTCTCCTGAGCCCGCACGCTTTCCAGATCGAAGTCCGGCCCCTGGTCACACTCGACGAACTCGTCGAAGACCTGCTTGTCCTCGGCCCGCATGAACGGCAGCTGCTCCTGCAGTGTCTTCCGCTCCTGCCGATTGCGCTTCTTGAGCCGTTTGGCGACCTCCCTGTCGTCCCCCTCGATGGGCTTGAAGGCGTCATCAGGAATGCCGCGGGCCATGAGCGCCGGCGTCGTGCCGAGCAGGGCGTTGCCACACTGGATGTGGCTGTCGAGGAAAGACAGCGGCCGGCCGGGCTCGATGGCCTCCATCCACAGGCTCACCTTGCACAGCTCGACGGCCATTGGGTTGACGTCGACGCCGTAGACACAGCGCCCGACCACGTCGCGTAGCGCCCGCTGTACGTCCCGCGGGCTCGGCTCGTCGTCGCCCGACCGGACCGAGGCCAGGCGCTTTGCGATTCGCCGCGCCGCTGCCACCAGGAAGTGACCGGAACCACAGGCCGGGTCGCAGACCTTCAGCGCAAGGATGGCGTCCTCGCCCTTCTTGGCCGCCTCGTCCAACACAGGGTCCAGCGCCGAGTCGAGCAGGCAGTCCACCAGCGAGGTCGGTGTGTAGTAGCTGCCGGTGGTCTTGCGCTCGTGACCCGCAGCCGTGTCGAGCTCGAAGGTTCCAGCCTCCTTGTTCAACCGGGGATGCAGCTCCAGCAGGCCCTCGTAGATGCTGCCCAGCTCGTCGGCGCCCACGTTCCGCCAGTTCACGGGGTACCGCGTCTTCCCCTCCTGGATGTGCGAGAGCTGCCGGAACGCGTCCAAGACGTGCTCATTCGAACACTCGGCATCCATCAGCCAGGGGCAGGCCGAGGGCCCCCACAACAAGCTTCCCAAGGCGGGCAGGGCCAGCGCCGGCTCACCGTCGTCCAGCTTCGACATCACGAGCGCCAAGCCGCGCCATAGGTCCCCGTGCGGCCCGCCTCGCCGCTTCTCGGACAGGTCGCGAATCCGCCGGGTGCTGTAGAACCGGTCGTAGCGAGCCCGCGCATCCTCGCTGGCCGCCGGGTCCAGCAGCGCCTCTCGCTCCTCGGCCACGAAGATGAAGATGAGCCGGTAGACCAGTCGCAGGATCTGCCGGTAGTAGTCCTGCTTGTCGAGCCCGCCCTGCTCCTGGCCGCCCTTCTCCAGCGCCTCCCGCAGCATGGTGTTGGCTCGGTGCTTCAGGAACCCGGTCCCCAGTGCCTCGATGGCTTTCTCGACGCCGTCGCGCAGTTTGTCCAGCGCGCGGACCCCCTCCTCGCGGGAGGTGTGAACCCACTTCTCGAGCCAACACTCTTCGGGCTTGTCGGTTTCGACCCGGCTCTGGTGGCAGACCAGCCACAGGAGCAGGAACTCGCTGTACTGCTCGCCGTCCATGATGGCTTGCAGATCGAACTCGACGTAAGCCTGACGCGTCAGGCTGTGGTGGTCACGAAGAACCCGCAGCCGGTAGCCGTTGCTGACGAAGCCCCACAGGTGGTCGTCGGAGCGGTTCAGGAAGTCCTGAACCAGACCGTGTGGCGACGAACTCGCGGCCCCAGCAACGCCCTTCTGCCGCTGGTCGAGGTCGACCCGAGAGCCGAGCAGGTGCACCGGGGAGTGGTGCCAGGTGTGCGAGACGGCAAAAGTCTTCCCGTCCACGGTGATCGCCCGGCCTCGGGGCAAGCGGCCGTAGCCGAGTTCCTGGAACAGCGGCAGCAGCCAGCGGTCCCGGGTGACGCCAGTCGTCAGCCCCGTCTCGGGCTCCTTCTCCAGCGCGACATGGAAGGCATTCCAAGCCGCGAGCAGCCGAGACCAGGAGCGGTTGGCGGCTTCGCCGATCCGTTCGTGCGCCCCCAAGTGGTAGGTCTCGCCTTTGGTCCCGTCGAGCTTGGGGTCGCCGGCCTGGATGCGGGCCAGCAGGTCCTGGGGCAGAAGCCCGCCTTCGGTCTTGACGGCGCTGAACTGGCTTCGAGCCCGGCTCATGCCACACCCCCGGCCCGGGTCGGCATGTAGACGTAGACGCCCAACACGTCGGCGGGGTGGTGCACGTCCACCTTCAGCGCCCGCACGCCGCTGCGGGTAGCCTTGCGAACCCGGCGATGGGCGTCCAGCAGTGCTGCGCCGTGCGCATCCGCGACCGTCCTCAGGTGGGGCTTCAGCACATTGAAGCGGTCCAGGATGCGCGTGATGGCGTTCTGGGCCTGGCCAGCCCCGATGTTGGCATCTGCATCGGCGTTGAGCAGGGCCTCGGCTTCCCCGGAATCCAGCCACTCGGCCTGTTCGGGAGAACCACGGAACCCGACCAGTGCGAGGTCTTCGGCCAGCAGCGGAGCCCGCTGCCCGTCCCGTCCCTGGTTGACGATGTGGAAGCGCATGCGCAGCAGAAGCACCGTGGTTCGTCGGTCGACCGCCGACGTCCTCACCACGCCGCACCGGCGGCCAGGCCCTTGGAGTGCTGGATCAAGGGCGGTCTCCACCACATGGGCGGCCAGCCCCTCGACGATGGGATGTGTTCGGGTCAGGTGCGCGGCGCCCTTGTGGGGTCGACCCGAGAAGACGGCTTCGATCCGGTCCTCGCGCCCGACGGCGTCCTTCAGTGCCCGGGGTGTCTCCCGCAGGTCGACACTCAGGGGGTCGTCTCCGGACAGCACGGCCCCCAGCATGCGCAGGGACTGCTGGGTGAAGCGACGGACGTCCGCTTCGCCACCCAAGGCGCGCCTTACGTCGTCGAGCTCTGTACGGACTTCGGTGTTGACTGCCTTCAGCAGCTGGTTCTGGGCGAAGATGGTTCGGCTTCGCTTTTCGCGCTCGACGGCTGCATCCCATTGCACGTCCACCGGCGCGTGGATGGGCTCGAGGAAGCCGAAGTCGAGCTGTCGTGCGCTGACGTCCTTTCGGATGAGCAGTCCCTCGAGGATGGCGTCCTCGATGACTCGAGTTTCCATGGGCACGGGCACGGTGATGCCAAGCTGCTCGTGGATGGACTTGTGCTTCCGCAGCAGCACCTGGAGCACGATGCCGTCGACCGGGTTGTCCTGGCCGTAGAAGGTCAGCGTGCGGACCTTGGTCTTGGGTTGGCCGTACCGGTCGACGCGGCCTTCGCGCTGCTCGTGTCGGGTGGGGTTCCAAGACAAGTCGTAGTGCATCACAGCGTCGAAGCCGTGCTGGAGGTTGATGCCCTCGCTCAGGCAATCCGTGCACACCAGGACGCGCTTGTCGTGTGCCAACAGGGCGTTCACCCTGCGCTCGCGCTCGGCGGGAGGCAGGGACACGGTTCGACCGTCTTCGCCAGCGATGGAGCCGGCGATGGCCTCCACCACCACGCCCTTCTTCGCCAGCTTCTTGCGTAGGTGGGCGGCGACATAGTCGACGGTCGGGCTGAAGCGGCAGAACAGGATCGGTGAGTACCCATCCTCGAGAAAGCGCTCGACCAGCTTCACGGCCTTGGCGAGCTTGGCGTCGTCCTTGCCCTGCAGCGCCTCGGCATCACGGGCCAGGGCCTGCAGCTTTCGGCGTTCGCGGTCGTCGTCCTCGCCCGAGTCACTGCCCGGGACGACATCGATGCCCTCGGCGTTCTCGTCATCGAGATCCAGCACCGCGCGACGGCCCTGTTCGTCGACCTGCTCGATGGAGTCGCCGTCGGCGCTCGACGAGCGGTTGCGGAGCGTGGCGGCGGCCGCGGCAGGGCTGGACGAGATGGACCGCAACAGGGCCAAGGCAGACCACCACCGCACCCGCTGTCGACGCTTGTCCAAGGTCTCGTCCAAGACCGTCTCCCGGCAGTACGCCAGGACCTTGTCCATGAACTGCCGGTAGGCAGGCTTGAGTGTGTAGTGGTCCTCGGCAATCTCCCGATCAGGAAACGGCGTGACGGTGTCGAGGTACGCCTTCAGATCCCCACGTCGGCGTTGCACGAAGTGCTTCGCCAGGGCCTCGCGATGGCCACGGTTCTTGTCACCTCTCAAGTCCTCGGGGAGGTCCAAGAAGCGCTGGTCGAGCAGGGAGAGCAGCGATCGAAATGCCTCCTGCTTGCCGCTGCTGGGGGTCGCCGTGACGAGAATCAGGTGCCGACTCCCGCCGCCCTTGGCCGGGTTGACCAGGTCGTGGAGCAGCTCGAATCGTTTCTGGCTGGCGCTGCGACCAGTCGCCGAGCTGCAGGTGTGCGCTTCGTCCACGATGACCAGCTCGGGGCAGGTGCGGAGGAACTCCTGCTTGCGCCGGTCGCTCTTGATGTAGTCGGTGGAGACCACCGTGTACGGATACCGCTGGAACAACGACTCGGTCTGGGAACAAGTACGCTCCAGTCGTGCGGCCGTCCCTGACAGGACGAGCTCGGCCTCGAGGTGGAATTGCTCGGAGAGAGCTGTCTGCCATTGCTCCGCAAGGTGAGGCGGACACAACACGGCGAGGCCCCGGACCTCCCCACGGTCGACCAGCTCACGTGCAACCAGGCAGGCCTCGACCGTCTTGCCGATGCCGACGTCATCGGCGATGAGCATCCGGACCGGGTCGAGCTTGAGGGCCATCAACAGTGGCACGAGCTGGTAGGGCCGAGGCTCGACAGCAATCCGCGCCAACGACCGGAAGGGGCCGGCGCCGGACCGGAAGCCCAGACGTACGGCGTCGCGGAGCAGGCCACACGACAGCTGGTTGCCCATGTCGGTCTCGGGTCTAGGCAACGGGAATTGCGCCGACTCCACCAGCTCCAGCGCCTGACCGTCTGCTGCCTTGCCCACGTAGATCCCGGTGACCTCGTCTTCGGTCCCACCCAGCGGGCGGAGCACGAGAAGGTCGGACTCGCTCTCGGGCAACACCACCCACTCGCGACCACGGGCTCGCACCAATGCTCCAACGTCGAAACTCATGTCGTCCCCTTCTCGGCCCGGCCGAGCAATGGTGCCAGGAAGCGGCTGGGGGCGCCCGTCCAGGTCACCACCAGCTCATCCCGTGCGCGGGTCATCGCCACGTACAACAGCCGTCGCTCTCGCTCGACGGCAGCCTCGTGATCCTGTGGATCGTCGAGCCCTCGAAGGGCGTGCGAATTGGGCAGCGCCGCGGCTCCGCAGTCGAGCACCAGCACCGCCTTGAACTCCAGGCCCTTGGCCCGATGCATGGTGCCGAGTTGAATGCCGCCCGACGCCAGCGGCTGCCGGTCTGACAGCCGCCGCCACGGATGCCCCGCGGCCTCGAGCGATCTCGCGAAGTCGTCCATACGACGACCGGTCCGGGCAAACACCCCGATGGCCTCCGGCGCCAGACCCTCTTGCCGCCATCGAGCGATCTGTTGGACGGCAGCCTCCGACTCGGAGGCGCTTGACGGGTGCCCCACCAGCGAAGGTGCAGGTCCCCGCAGCAAGCTGCGCGTACCCGAGCGCGTCTCGCTGCCCCCGTCCATGTCATCGCTGACGTCGCCCAGCATGCGGTCGGCCACCTGCCGGATCTGCTCGGTCGTCCGGTAGTTGATGCGCAGAACGGCTGCGCGCCCGCGGACCTCGATGCCCAAGGCGCTCAGGCTGAAGCCGCCTGGGTAGATGCGCTGGCCGGCGTCGCCGCACACCATCAGGTTTCCGGGGTCTTCGGCGCACAAGGCCTTCAAGAACCGCAGTTCTGGCGGCTTGAGGTCCTGGACCTCATCGACGATGACCGCCGAGAACGGGCTGCGGGCCTCACCCGCCTCAAGCATGCGCTCCGCCGCGACACACAAGCCGGGCCAGTCGAGGAGGCCTCGGGCCTCCAGGGCCTCCAGGGTGCCACCAAAGACCTGCCACAACAGCTTGCGCTGCTTGACGGCCAGGCCCCTCCCGCGGCCCGTCCTGCGGGCGCTGCGGTACTCGGCCCAGGAACCGATTCCCTGAAGGCGGACGACGTGCTCCCACTCCGCCTCGACAAAGGCCTTGTCGAAGGCCGGTGCGTGTCGGATCCGGAGGGTGTCGAGCAGCCGACGCGCGTCTTCATCCTTGGCCGGGCGAACCCGGGGCTTCACCTGACGAACGACCGCCAAGGCCTGTTTGTGGACTGTCGACACAGTGATGCGGGCCAACTCGGCCCCAGAGCAAAGACGCCGCAGGTTCCGCTCCACGTTGTCGCAGAGGGTGGTCACGTAGCTGGTGAGCAGCACTTGCTGGCCTTGTCGCGCCAGGTGACGAGCCCGGTGCATGGCTACGACGGTCTTTCCCGTGCCGGCCGATCCCGACACCTTGGCCGGACCTCTGAACACCCGATCCACCAGGCCGCGCTGGGAGGGATGCAGGAAGGCGATCCAGCGGTCCATGGGCGCATGCAGGGCCGCCCTGAGTCCCTCGGAGTCTTCCACCACATAGAAGCGACGTTGGGTGTCGGCTGCTTCGAGCGACGGGCGGTCTGCCGGCACCGGAGAAGGCGGGGTAACGAACTCACCCGAGGCGAGGGACAGCAGCCGCTCGGCTACGTCCTCGGGCAGGTTGGTGCACACCACCAGGAGTTGGTCGTCGTCCCGGACCTTGCGCAGGGTGGGCAGCCACTCTTCCGGGACACCCAACGAAAGCAAGTAGGGGTCGCCGTGCTCCTCGAAGACAGGTGTGAGCTCCGGCTCGACCAGCACCTCGATGACCCGCTCCACCTCGCGCACAGTCTCGACCGACTCGACGATCTGAAGAGCCCCCGTCACCGAGTGGCGCCCCACCGCACGGCGCTCTGCCCATTGATAGGCAGCATCGTGGTGGTCAGCGTAGAGGATGGCCCAGGTGTCGCCGTCCTTGTGCAGGATGGCCCTGAGATCCCGTGTGATTCGCCCTGACCAGACGCCCTTGGAGCGGGCCTTGTTCAGCCGCTCCAGGCTGATCCCCGGGTGGGCCGGGTTCTGTTGGAAGGTGTTGATGAACTGGATGACGCGGGCCTGTTCGCCCGGTGTGAGACTGCCAAGCGCAGAGAAGAGCTGCGGAGCGATGATGACGCTGGACATCCGTCACCCCTCCTTCAAGGCGGAGAGCACACGCTCGACCAACCCGGGCTCGCTCGCTTCGGCCGTCAACACCACATGCCCCTGCGACTCGAGGACCGCCCTGAGCTTGTCTGCGCTCGGACTGCCGGCGTCTACCAGCCGAAGCTGGCGAGCCCCCAGTCGAACCGTGGCCAGATCGAGGTCGACGACCCGCCCGCGGTCCATCACTTCGTCGCCGGGCTCGACGGTGAGGCCGTCAACGGCGGCCAGCTTGCCCATGACGTCCTGCCATTGAGGATCGAAGTCCTCGGGGTCGAAGGCCTCCGCTGAGGGTGGGGCCGGCGAGCTGGACCGGGGTCGTTCTGACGGCGTACCGAACAGGCTGGGGTAGCGCCGCAAGATGGGTTCCCACTCGACGTCATGGCGGAAACGGATGACGGTGAAGCCCTCGTCCTCGAGCCGGTCCTGCTGGTCGTCGTCGATGGCCCGCTGCTGTGGTGTGTCGTGATGCGGCCCGTCGATGAAGATGGCCGCGCCCTCGTGCTCGTAGAGGAAGTCCGGGCGGACGCCGCTGGTCGCGATGAGCTGTTGTGCGTGGCTGGGCAGCTTCAGGGCCAAGCTGTCCACGAGCTCAACGAATCGACGTTCGAGACCGGACTGACAGAGGTTCAGGAGCCGGGTCCGCTGGTCTTCACGAGGCACAGGGCCCGGAGATGTCCGAACGTCGGCGGTTCGCCACGGGCCGAGCAGTTCAGGCAGCACCTGCCGGTCCAGCAGGCGATGGTCGCGCTGGTTGAAGTACGAGAGCAAGCAGTCGTAGCAGGCGGCTTCGCAGTCCTCGCGCCCTCCCTTGGATCGATGCTGGTCTTCGAGGGTGTCTGGGTCGAAGTGCGCCAGCTCGAGGGCCAGGCGGGCAACACGGGGCAGGGCCTCGGTGTCCTCGACGAGCCGCCGCAGAACGCCGGCGCCACCTTCCGCGGCCTCGAACAGCAGGATGTGCTGCCGGTCCATCGAACTGGGCAACGCCTCCGTCGCGAGCTCACGGTCCTCCAGCTGGAACTCCACCTGGATGGCGGTCTTCAAGGCCGCTTCGAGCGAGGCCATGGCGACGGCGTCAGGGGAGCCCTCCGGTCGGACCAGGATGCAGTTGCGGGTGTCTTCGACGTAGGGAACCACGCGTTCGACGCGGGGGGACATGGGGTCGTCCGGGTCGTCCGCGACCACCTGGCTCTTCGCCCAGAAGCCCCGCTCGATATCCAGGACGTAGCCGGTCTGGTCCTTGTCCTTGCGTCGTCGCCAACCCAGGTTCATTCGCCAGATGCTGGCGGCATGTCCGTAGACCAGGGTCGCCAGAACGGCGCCCTCCTTGTCCAGGACCTGGGCCTGCCGCGCGGAGACCACGCCGTCCCGCCGGGCGAAGCGCACGCCCGTCTTGAGCTCGAAGCCCAGGCGGAATCGCTCTTCTTCATCGGAGTTGATGCGGTCGCGGCGCCGGGTGGCCACGTTCTCCATCCTGAACAGATTCTCGAACGGGGCCGGCAGCCGTGAATCACAGTTCTCACACAGATCGGGGCCGGGTTCGTCCCGGAGCGGGTGGACGTAGCCACAGCTCTCGCACTGCACCGCACGCCGTTTGATGCTGCTCTCGTCGCCCTCGACCGGCAGGATGACCTTGTTGATGACGTAGCGAGAACCCTCGTGGTAGATGATGCTCCGAGGGCCGAATTCGCTGATGGCGAGGAAGCGCGGACGGGTCAGGAACTCATCGCGCCCCTTCTTCTTTCGGCGCCCTGGAAGGAAGGCCGACAACGGCAAGCGCGGGAAGTTGTATCCAGGGAGGAAGCCCTCGCTGGCGAAGTAGCGGTAGCTGTAGAAGTCGGAGTGTTGTGAGTCCGCGTTGTCCAGCAGCAGGCGCAGCTGGGCCTCGGCTTCCGCTCGCAGTCTCTTTGCGCTCTCACGGTCCTTGGGGTCCCGCGAAGGGTCGAGGATGATGCGTTGCTGGCGCTTAGATTGGTTGAGTGCTGAGGTGTACAGACCCCGCCAGCGGTTGCAGGCGCGGTCGAAGCTGGCCGGAACCTGCATGAGGACGCGGTCGAGCCATTCATCCGGGTCGCCGTCGGGTGCAACCAGGAACTCGATGGCTTCGCCAAGTGCCTCACGGGCATCGGCCCGAGCCCGGCTTCGCGCCTGGAGGTCGCTGAGCGCCTTCACCACGTTCGGCAAGAGCTCCAGGGTGGGCTCGTCGCCGTTCACGTCCAGGGCATCGCGCAACGACTTGCCCAGGCTGAGCCCTGAGGCTCCCAGCCAGATGGCGTGAACGTGGGCGCGAAGCAGGTCCTCGTTGCCAAGGTCCAGTCGGGGCGTGGTGACGGCGCCCGCAACCATGTTTTGAGGGCGCTTGAAGAAGTACTGGTCGTGCGGGCTGCCCGCCGAGCAGTACGAAAAGACGAAGGCAGGCTGACCGCTCCGGCCCGCACGCCCACTGCGCTGCGCGTAGTTGGCCGGCGTGGGCGGCACGTTCCGCATGTTGACCACGTTGAGCTGCGAGATGTCCACGCCCAATTCCATCGTGGGCGAGCAGTACAAGACAGGAAGGGCCGCCTTCTTGAACTTCTCTTCGCGTTGCTCGCGGATGTGGCTCGGAACCTGGGCGGTGTGCTCCCTGGCCTCCAGGTCCTTCAGGTCCTGGGTGTCTTCCTGGTAGAAGCTCGTGAAGAACGGGTTGGTCCGGAGGCCGTCGGTGGGCTTGCGGGGAACGCGGACGGGGTCGTGGAAGCCCGACGAGCCCGTGTCCGGACGCCAGATCATGGCCGAGGCGTTGATCTGGTAGCCACCCACGTCGTCTTCGCCGCGGGGGTCCAGAACCCGGTGCACCAGTCCCGGGATGGTCAGCTGTTCGCACAGCTGCGGGATGATCTGCTCGACATCCTCGAGCTTGAGCGGCTCGTCCCAGTCGGTGAAGGTGCCCTGTCGCTTGAGGAAGAGCCCGTACCCGCCGCGCGGGGACAGGAATGCGAAGTGACCGGCGTCGTTGCGCGTGGCGCCGCGCGAGCGAGGGAAGACGATCCGGCTGCGCTCCAGCTGCTCATTGTCATCCACGGCCCACGGCGGCACCAACCGCTGGCGCGAGAGCTGGCGCAGGCCCTCCTGTTCGACGGGGTCCAGGAAGCTGACACGGATGGCCAGCTCACGGCGCATGAAGTCCAGCAGGACTCGGCAGACCTTCTCCCGGTCCGCCGTGCTGCACCTCGCCAAGACGGGGTGGCAGTCCTTCCACTCGTCGCTGTCGCTGCAGAACTCGCCCAACGACAGGTAGGCGATGTCCAGCAACCCGCACTGTTCCAGATTCGGCGAGGTGACGCGCCAGCCTCGGCGGAGGTCCCGGTACATGTAGTAGCCAAGCACCTCTCGGAGGGCGCGCTTCGTCTCTTCCAGTGCCGCGTACTTCACGCCCGGATCCGCCGCGTACAGCGCCACCGGAAGGTCCAGCGCCTCGAATGCGCGAAGGGTGAGCTTGTCGTGGCGGATCCCCGTCTCGCCCGCGGCCTGCACAGCCCGCCAGATCGCCGAGCGAAGAAGCGCGATCTCGATGAAGTCGTTGAAGTGACCCGCCTGAAGCGACGCGTCCTGGCGGTTGTCGGTGAAGCTCAACAGCTTCCGCGCCTTGGACACCAGCTCGCCGTCAGCCCTGAGCTTGCGAATCGTGCTCAGGGTCATCACGGTCGTCGCCGTGCTGCGCCCTTCCGAGCCAAGTGTGGCGAGCTTTCCGAAGTCTGACTGCTGCCGCGCGTTGTACGCTACGCCGCAGTTCAAACAGAAGCGGAAGGGCGTGGGCAGCCGCCACGCGACCTGGCCACCACCGCCTTCCACTCCGGCTGCGTCGATGAACACCTTGTGGGGCAAGTTCTTGCGCTGACTGCGCCGAACGATGACCGCCCCGTTCTTGTTCTCGAGCCACGAATCGGGAAGCCGCGGGATGAACTCATCGGCCGCATCGGGCCAAGGGCTGGTTTCGCTCAGGTAGAGGAAGCAGGCCTCACCATCGTCGTTGTCCAAGCGGTCTCGGATTTCGCGCGGCAAGTACGTGGGCCTCGTGGCCTCGTCCAGCCCCAGGCGAACCGAGTAGTACTCCTGGCCACACTCGCGGCAGAACGCGATGGGAAGCAGGACCCGCTGGCGCTGGCTCCCTGGCACGAACTGCTGAGCCTGGAGCGTGACGTGGCGGCGGTCTTCCGGCTCGGGGGAGGCGTAGACCGAGTCCCCCTTCGACACGAACTGGTGAAGGCGAAACGCAAACAGAGGCCGGTCGTACTCGTCCCGGGACAAGTAGCCGGAGAGCAGGGCGTGCCTCAGCACCGCCTCACACTTCTCTTCTTGATCGGGCGCGCCAATCAGCTTGGCCAGCTCTCTCGCCACACCGTCGTCACCTGAGATGGACCGTGGCGTGCAGCGTACGAGGCGTCCGGTGCCTTCCTCGGTGTGAAGGCCCAAGGTGGTCTCGATCCAGGAGGAGAGCGGGTCCTCGATGAAAGCAGCCGTGTCCCCCGCCGCCGGCGGAGCCTCCTCCAGCACGCGCGTGCGCAGCCGTGCAACGAACTCCGAGTCGCTGTTGGCCGAGGCAGGGGTCGCCCGACGTAGGGTCTCCCCGATCACGGAGCTGGGCTTGACGTCGCATCCAAACAGCCGCGTGGCGACAGCAGCGACTTCGGCCTGCTGCTGCGTCCAGGTTCCGCCGCTCGCCATGGTGGCGGAGGTGCCCACGTGGAGAAGGTTCTTCGCCTTGCACGCTTCCCGCACGCGCCGGACCAGCAGGGCCACGTCGGCGCCCTGGCGGCCGCGGTAGGTGTGCAGCTCGTCGAGGACCAGGAAGGACAGGTTCTGAGCCGCGTCGATGAGCTGGTGGTCCCAGGGGCGGGTCAGCACCAACTCCAGCATCACGTAGTTGGTGAGCAGGATGTCGGGCGGGCTGGCGATGATGGCCTTTCGCTCTTCGTCCGACTCTTGGCCCGTGTACCGCTTGAAAGTGACGGGCGGGCGCCCCTGGGGGTAGCCCCGGCACAGGAACTTCTCGAGCTCGCCGATCTGGCTGTTGGCCAGGGCGTTCATCGGGTAGACGATGATGGCCTGGATGCCCTTGCCGCTGCCCTTGCGCAGGACGTGGTCCACGATGGGCACGATGTAGCTGAGGCTCTTGCCCGAGCCGGTCCCCGTGGTGAGCACGTAGCTCTCGCCTGAGCGCGCCACCCGGATGCCGTCGACCTGGTGGCGATGGAGGCGGAAGGGGGCCCCCACCGTGCCGTCCTCGCGCTTCTCTCGGAAGATGTTGATGCACTCGGGGTGCAGCTCGCCAGCGTCAATCAGGGCCTGAAGGGGCTCGCCAGGCTCGAAGGAGGGGTTCAGCTGGATGAGCGGATCGGGCCACAGAAAACCGCCCTCCATTTCCTCTTCGACCAGGCCGCGGATGCGGTCGTCGCGGATGGTGAGGAAGCTGCGGACGTAGGCGCCGTAGTCGCGGATGACCTGGTTTCTGAGTCGAAATGCGTCCATGCCTAGGCCCCCTCCTTCGGCGCGGGGACCGGGTCCCCAGCGGCGCCGCCCGCGCGCACCCAGTCGTCGACCTCCTGGAGTTTGAACTTCCAGAGCCGGCCGACCTTGTGGGCCGGCAGGCTCTTCCGCTCAATCCAGCGGTAGACGGTGTCTTTCGCCACGCCAAGGTGGCGAGCGACGTCGTCGACTGAGACCCAAGGGTCGGGCATGAAGCACCCCGTGCCAGGGGAGGATTTTTACCACGGGAGAGGTCGACTCAGGCCTGCGAGACATCAGGTTCTGCGGACGTGGGTCGGTTAGGATCGGTCTGGGCCGCCCGCGACCCCAGTAGAATGAACAACCGCGGGGTAAGCGATGCCGAGGCCTACGATCGAGGTGGAGGATTCTCTCGCCCACCTGCACCCGGAGGTCACGGCCACGTGGCACCCGACCGAGAACCTCCCGCTGAGACCCGAGACCGTGCTCCCCGGCGCGAACGACATGGTTCTGTGGGTCTGCGCCGTGGGCCATGAAGAGCGGCGCAGGATCGCCGACCAGGTGGTCAATCTGGTGAAGTGCCAGGCCTGCACCTACATCGGGCACACTCACCCCGACATCGCCGCCGAAGTTGACGTGGAGTTCGAGCCCGCCGGGGCGGCCGTTCAGGTACCCGCGAACTCAAAGAAGAAGCTCGCTTGGAAGTGCCGCGACTGCGGGCACTGCTGGATGGACGCGGTCAAGGACCGGACCGCACCTGGTGACGCGGGTTGTCGGCGGTGCGCATGGGGGCGCTGGCAGCTCGGGATGCTCATCGCGCACTACCGGGCCGCCAAGGGAGTCTCCGTCGAGGCCGTGGCCGGGGCGTCCGGGGCCCCGGAGGCCGCGCTGGTCAGCCAGGAGGCGGGGCGTGCGCTCCTCGCCATGGGCGTTCTCCGGCGAGTCGCGTCCTACCTCAGCATCCCTGGCCCGGATTGGCGGTGCCTGGTCGCAGAGGCTCACGCTGGCCCACCAGAACGAGGGTCTCCGCTGTTCCCAAGGATGCGGGACGGCGCCTTCGAGCTCACCCGAAAGAGCTTGGGCTCGCAGCGCCGGGAGTTTCGAAAGGTCCTGGCTGGCGCCAACATCGCCGAGTTGCACGCGACGCTGGCAGCGGAGTGGCACGCGGAGCTGAACGCGTTCACGCCCTACCTAGTGGCACCGAGTGCTCGCTACAACGCATTCTGGTCCTGCCAGGCAGAGGATTGCGGGAATGCCTGGGCGGCCCCGGTACCCAACCGGACCCGCTCAAAACGACCCTCGGGCTGCCCCGTGTGCGCCAAAGCAACCCGGGCGGCGACAAGACGTGCGACCGCCCTGGCGCAGGGTAAAAGCCTGGCCCAGTTCGACCGCAAGATTGCCAAGGAGCTGGATCCCGCCAAGAACGGGGGCCGCACCGCCCACGACCTCCCCTTCGGCTGCACGGACCGAGTCGTCTGGACTTGTTCGAGCTGCGACCACGAGTGGGACGCCACCGTCAACAAGCGGACATCGGGCCGGGGGTGCCCTGAGTGCTGGGCAGCCCGACGGCTCGTGCTCATCCATCAGCGGGTTCGAGAGCTCGTCGAGTCGGGCCGCAACTTGGAGGTGGAGCATCCCACGCTCTCCCAGGAGTTCGACCTTGACCTGAACACGCCCCTTCAGCCGAAGGACGTGGCCCCGCGGTCCAGCGTCAAGGTGTGGTGGCGGTGCCGTGTGAACCCCTCCCATGTCTGGGACGCCTCTCCCGCCCACCGCACCGATCCGGACAACCCGCGTGGCTGTCCGTACTCACCGAAGCCCTGCGGCTGCGTCCAGGCACACCCCGCGTACAACCTGGCCACCGAGCGTCCCTACCTGAAGGACGAGTGGCATCCGGACAACGAAAAGGGTCCGGAGGAGTACCTACCGCAGAGCAACTTCCGGGCGAAGTGGCTGTGTGGGTCCTGTGATGAGCCGTGGGAGACACCAATCCAGGTTCGCTACCTCGGCTCCGACTGCCCGAACTGCTCCATCGCCCAGCGCTCGAAGACCGAGATCTGGCTCGCCTTCGAGCTCGCCCACTTCCTGCCAGGGATCGACCCGACACTGAATGCCAACGTGGCGACGCGAAACGTCGACATCCTGTCCGAGCCCCTCAAACTCGTGATCGAGTACGACGGCCACCGCTACCACTCGGACCCTGAGAAGGACATTCTCAGGGGGGAGCTCCTGGCCGAAGCCGACTACCGGGTCCTCACCTTGCGAGAAAGGCCGCTGGCGCGCATGGGCGAGTTCTCGATGGTGGTCAACGGCCAAGCGGCCTTCAAGTACCCGCATCGTCTTGCCGCAGACGTGCTCGAGTACCTCCAGAAGCGGATGGCGGTTCCCGTTGCCGACCTGGCGGAGTATCGAGCGGGCGACGCACCCCGGGCGCGCATCAAGGCGGATGCCTTCATCGCCGGGAAGAAGCAACGCTACGGGGACAAGAAGAACACGTAGACGGGCGCCCACACCTTGGTAACAAGCATTACCTTTGCCGCGCTCAAGATTACTGCGGGGAGTTCATATGGCGGCGTGGGTGCTCGTAATTTCTGATGCTTACGGCAGATTTCAACATTGGCACAGCTCTGGCAATGCCCCTGACCACCCGGCACTCCCGCCGGCGAAATCAGGAGCTGCTCCATGGCCAACGCCACCCTCACCCACCACGCCCGCCATCGCTGCCACACCCGGGGGATTCCCGAGAATGCCGTCGACGCTGCCATCGACTTCGGCCACCACTTCTACGCCCGCGGCGCCGACCACTACATCATCGGCTGGCGGGAGGTCGTGTACTGGGCCGAGCGCGGCGTCGACCTCGAGCCCTTTCGTGGCGTCGAGGTCGTCTGCGCCAGCGGCGGCCAGGTCCTGACCACTTACCGAAAGCGCCGCCCCAACCGGCTCGGCCGCCAGCGTGCTCGACTGCGGCGCCGCGCTGCCTGAAACTGACCCGCCAACCTCCACACCACCACGGAGCACCTGAACCCGGGCTCATCGCCCACACACCCTCAGGGACATCACCATCATGGCTACTACGCTCAAGAGCTTCACCCACAACAAGGCCCGTGCCCTCCCCGTCATTCTGCTCGCCGACGTCAGCGGCAGCATGTCCGTGAACGGGAAGATCCAGGCCCTCAACCAGGCCGTCTCCGAGATGGTCGCCACCTTCGCTGCCGAGGAAGAAGGACGGGCCGAGATCCAGGTCGCGGTCATTACCTTCGGCGGCACCGCCCAGCTGCACCTGCCGCTCCAGGCCGCCAGCGAGGTGTCCTGGGAGGCCATGGGCGCCACCGGCGGCACCCCCATGGGCCGCGCCATGGAGCTGGCCGCGGACCTCATCGACGACCGCGAGGCCATCCCCTCCCGCGCCTACCGGCCCACCATCGTGCTGGTCTCCGACGGCATGCCGACCGACTCGTGGGAGCAGGGGCTGGCCCGGCTCACCGGCGAGGGTCGAGGGGCCAAGGCCTTCCGCATGGCGCTGGGCATCGGCGCCGACGCCGACGAGGCCATGCTCGCCCGCTTCGTCGGCGGCGAGGAGCCCACGGTCTACAAGGCCGAGGACGCACGGCGCATTCGCGACTTCTTCCAGTTCCTCACCATGTCGGTGACGAGCCGGTCGCGCAGCGCCAACCCCAACGCCGTGCCCCAGGTCAGCGACCCGTTCAGCCTGGAGTTCTGATGGCTGCGGAGGCCACCAGCGGCTGGGCCGTAGCGGGGGCGACCCTCCGCGGCCCGGGCCACCGAAGAGCGGGGCTGCCCAACCAGGACGCCTGGCTCGCACGGCCCTGGACCCGCGGTGGCTTCGCCACTGTCGCCGATGGGCTCGGCAGTCGCCCCCTGTCCCACCTCGGGGCACGGGCGGCCTGCCGAGGCGTCGGAAGCGCACTGAACCGTTGGCGGCGTGGCGACGACGTGCCGGTGGACCTGCTCCTGCGCGCCATCCACCTGGATTGGCGCCTCAACCTCCACCCGCGGCCTCCGGCGGATTGCGCCACCACGTGCCTCTTTGGGGTCGTCTCCGGCGGGCGGCTGACCCTGGGTCAGCTCGGCGACGGGGTGGTGGCTGCGCTGCTCCGCGACGGTGAGGTTCTGCGGCTCGAGCCAGCCGAACGCGACTTTGCCAACGAGACCACCGGCTTGGGACTTGCCCGCCACCTATCGGAGTGGAGAACGGCTCAGCTTGCGGTCAACAGGGTCGCTGCAGTCCTCCTTGCCACGGACGGGGTGTCCGAGGAGCTGGACCTGGACCGGCTGGATGCGCTGATCTCGTGGCTGGCTTCCGAGCTCCGGGATCTCCCCGAGAACCAGCGTTCGCGCCGTCTTGCTCGCGAACTCCAGGCGCTGGATGGGCCGGGCCGCACCGACGACCGAACTCTTGCTGTCATCCTTGCTCCTCACGACGGGAAGGGGGCTTCGTGAGCACACTCGACGCTGTCATTGACACCACCGGTGCCATCCATCGGTTGGCGCCCGAACCGCTTGGTCGGGGCGGACAGGGCGTGGTCTTCCGTACCCGCAGCCCGGACATCGCGGTGAAGCTCATCACCACCGGGGCTCTGCCTGAACGCGGCGACGGTGACAGTCCCGGACGCCGTCTCGAGTCCATCCTGGCCTCGCGGACCTTCGAGCCCCGCAAGGACGAGCGCGCCCACAGCGAGCTGAAGCAGCGGCTCGATGACGTTCGCCTGCTGCCGCTCGAAGACCTCCAGATCGCCCGGCCCGTCGCCTTGCTCAAGAAGCACGCCGGCTACGCCATGCGTCTCCTGACAGACATGGAGCCCATCCGCGCGCTCATCGCCCCGGCCGGCACAGAGGAGCTCGCCGAGTTCTACATCCACACGGGCGGTCTCCGGCGTCGCCTGCGGATCCTGGCACGAACGGCCGGCCTGATGTCGCGAGTGCACGCCATCCCAGCGGTCTACGGCGACCTCTCACCGAACAACGTCTTCGTCTCCGAGGACCTGGCACAGGCCGAGGTCTGGCTGATCGACCCCGACAACCTGCGACTAGAGGGGGCCCGGGGCCCGACGGTCTACACCCCTGGTTTCGGAGCCCCCGAGGTCATGCAGGGGCGCTCTCGGGCGACGACCCTGTCGGATGCCTGGGCCTTTGCCGTGCTGGCTTTTCAGGTCCTCTGCCAAGCCCATCCGATGCTGGGCGAGCTCGTGGAAGAAGGCGGCTGGGAAGAGAGCGTAGACCTCGAGGCCAAGGCCTTCGATGGCGAGCTCCCCTGGATGCACGACGAAGGCGACGACAGCAACTACGGCGAGTTCGGCATCTACCCACGCGAACTGGTGCTCTCGCCGCGCCTGACTGAGTTGTTCCAGCGGGCGTTGGGCCCGGGTCGAACCGACCCAGCGAGCCGGCCCTCGATGTTGGAGTGGGCCGAGGTCTTTCAACAGGCTGCCGACCTGACGCTCTCGTGTCCGGACTGCCGGTCGACCTCGTACGTCAGCGCCCGCGGCTGCGCCTGGTGCGACAGCACCAAGGTGCCGAGCTTCCTCTACGTCCAGATCAAGCGCTGGCACCCCGAGGTGGACGAAGACCTGGCGCCAGCGGGCTCCGCAGTAGCTCACCTGGTTCTGGACGGGACCGCGAAGCAAGCTCACGTTCCCCGCCGACTCCTGGTACCGAGCCTGCCCCGGCACGGGGCCGAGGACTACCTGCGCCTCAACCCCACGCGCCGCGGAATCCGAATCACCCCAGTGGCGGGCGGACCCTACCTGCTCGTCGAGACCGAGACCGGACGGATCACCGACCTGTCCGGGCCCCTGGACCTGCCGCTGCCCATCGCTGGCCGCGAATGGCACCTGCACTGCGGACCGGTGGACAAGTACCACCGCGTCGCCTCGTTCCGCTATTTCCCCGAAGGGCGTCGATGAGGCTGGACCAGCTCCAGATCGGAACCGTCGACGTGTTCGACGTGCGTCCCGACGGCGATGTTCCCCAGGGATGGGGGGCAGGCCTCGAGCTCAAGCTGTCCGTCTCCCGGGACGTGGTCCAGCTCGCGTCGGGAGGCGAGAGCCTGGTGGTACGGAGCACCGGCCAGGCCGCGCGCACGCTGGACCGACTCGCACAACAGCACTTGCCCTGTGTCGTCCGGCTGGCCGACCTCTCGAAGAAGTCGATTCGCCTCCAGGTCCACACCTTTGCCAGCGCCAAGCCCCTGGACTTGCAGATCGGAGTGGACGAGCGGGCGCTCGAAAGCGCCCAGCGCATTCGGCGGAACATCCGCAGCGTCGAGGCGATGCTTGGCTGGCTGAGGGACCAGTGCCTGCTCGACGGCGACATTCCGCGGGCCTTCCTGTCCGCCGGCCACACCAAGGACCTGGGCGACCACTTCGTGATGCACGGCCGCAACCTGCGGGTCCGCGTCAAGCGCATCCGAAGGGCCCACGATGACGCTGAGACCTTGCAGGTCGTCAAGCTCACCCGAGGCCGAGGCAACACCGACCGCCACCCCATCGCTCTCGCATCCGGCGACATCCGCTTCCTCAACCACACCGAGGCCCACCGACTGCGCGTCGAGGCGCGTGCCCAGCTCGAGGAGATCCGCGCCGCAGAGACCAGCTTCATGGGCTGGTGGAAGCGCTACGGCGAGATTGAGGGGGAGCAGATCCTCCGCCGCGCTCGGACCATCGGCGTCCTCCGCTACAGCAGCGTGGAGCGATTGGCGGATGGAAGCGGCCGCTTCTTCCTCGAGGGCGGAAAGGAGCTCGGGGACGCACTGGCTGAGCTTCGTCCGGGCGACGTCCTCGAGGTGGCAGAGAACGCTCCGGAGGTCCTCTCGAACGCCGCGGCGTCGTGGTCGGACTTCATGGAGAGCCACAAGAAGCGAGAACGACGTCGCTCCCTGAGCGCCGAGGCTCATCGCCGGGGAGAGTGGCGTGCGCGATCCGTCATCCTGCGTCCGAGGGACCCGGACGGCTTCCACCCCCCGAACAAGGGCGTCTTGCACCTCTCGCTCGTGGGTGACGCTACCCGTCTGGAGCGGCGGGAGAACGCTCGAGAGCTGGTCTGGAGCGATGCGGCCCCGATGCCTCAGCTTCCCTTGCTGCTCGAATGTCGCCAGACCTCGAGCCGGGTCCTCCACAAGGCCAAGCTCCCTGCCTCGGTACGTCGACGGGTGTTCCCCAAGCACCCCCCCACGAAGGCGCAGCTGGACGCGATCCGTACGGCCCTGGAGTCTCCCGACCTTGCCATCATCCAAGGCCCACCTGGGACGGGGAAGACGACGGTCATTCGAGCCATCGTGGAGTGCCTGAACGAGCAGAACGGGCAAGGCGCAGGGCCCGGCCGCATCCTGGTGACCGGCTTCCAGCATGTGGCCGTGGAGAACGCCATCAGCAAGATGCTGGTGAACGGGCTTCCGCCGATCAAGCTGGGTGGTGGGGACCTCGATGCCATCGACCAGCGCATCGAGTCCTGGCGGCAGGAGCGCGTCGCCCGAGTCCGCGAGGGCTTGCCCGACCAGGAAGAGGATGAGCACCGTCGTCTTCTGCACCCGTTGGTGGAGAGCTACCTCCTCACACCCACCCCGCCTGCACGGACCCACCAGCTCCTCGGCGAGGTCGAGCGGCTCGTCGGCCACCTGCTCCCCACTGCTTTGGCCAGACGCCTCCGGGACCTGCGCGCAACCTTCGACGATGAGGCGAACGACGGTCGCCAGGCCGGTACCCGCCAGGCTCTCCAAGCCCTGCGGGCCCTTCGGAACTCGCGGCCCGCATGGGAGGACGACGGGGCCCAGAACCTGCTGCGCGTGTTGGCGCTGGCACGCCGAGGGGGCATCCTCAAAGAGGAAGAGACGAGGGGTCTGTCCAGGGTCGACCGCCTGCGGCCAACGGATGCCGACCTCGAGATGGTGGCGTCGGTCCGTCGCTCCGCCCTCCTCCGGCTGCTGAACGCCGCCGAACAGCGAAGTCAGGGCGCAACCATCCGGGCGGACGTCGCCGGCCTGCTGGTGGACATTCGTGAATCTGTGGAGGCATCCACCCAGCCGAGGCACCTCGGGCCGGACGCCGTCGTGGCCCGGTTCGTCGAGGAGTTGGAGTCCGACGCCGTGGCAGTGCGCCGAGCCGTGCTCGCCTACACCCCGGTCTACGCGGCCACGTGCCAGCAGGCCGCGAGCCGGGACGCGGCGACCGCAAAGGGATCAACCCTGCGGTACGAGGACGTCATCGTCGACGAGGCCGCCCGCGCCAATCCGCTGGACTTGCTGGTCCCCATGGCGCAAGCCGGACGCCGAATCGTCCTGGTCGGGGACCACCTGCAGCTTCCGCACATGGTGGACGACAAGGTCCTCGGTGAGCTGGCCGAGGGTGTCGAGGAGGACCTGCGTGGAGGGCTGTCCAAGGCCATCCAGGACAGCCTGTTTGAGCGTCTGTTCACCGACCTGGACGACAAGGAGCCGCCCCGCGTGGTCACGCTCCGCGACCAGTTCCGAATGCACCCTGAGCTCGGGGCCTTCGTGTCCCGAGAGTTCTACGACGGCCGGCTCCGAAATGGCATCCGCAGTGCGGCACCGTTCGCGCACGGCTTGAACGAGTTCGGCGAGGCACCAGCCGTCTGGATCGAAGTTCCGGACGAGCAAGGCACGGAGATCGAGGGGCGCTCCAAGGCCCGCACAGCCGAGGTCAAGCGCATCGCGAACCTGCTGGCTGGCCTCATGTCGAGCACCGCGGGCAAGGGCCTCACCTTCGGCGTGATCTCCTTCTACTCCAAGCAGGTCAACCTGCTGGGCAAGGAGCTGGCACGGGACGGACTGATGGAGCCTGACGGCAATGGCGGCTTCCAGGTGGCCGAGGAGTGGCGGTGGCTCACCAAACCAGATGGAGAGCGAGAGCCCCGGCTGCAGGTCGGTACCGTGGACGCCTTCCAGGGCCGAGAGTTCGACGTCGTCTTCCTGTCGGTGACCCGCAGCAATCACCTGCCTGACGCCACCCCCCGCCAACGACAGCGGAAGTACGGCCACCTGATGTCCCTCAACCGTCTCTGTGTGGCGATGAGCCGACAGAAGCGAGTGCTGGTCGCCGTCGGAGACCCAGGGCTTCTCGAAGCACCCAATGCGGCGGACGCCATCGGCCCCCTGGTCCGATTCCACGAGCTTTGCGGAGGACGGCATGGCCTCCGCCTTTGACAAGCTCACGTCGATCATCGACCTGGGACCGAACGCGCTCCCTCAGCGGTACAGCGAGACCCGATGGCTGTTGTGGCCGCTCTGGGCATGGCCCGTCGCAGTCCCCGCCGTGCGTTGGCGGGGCCTCAACCTGTTCCAGCACGCCATCCTCGCCTTGGCTGCGCGTGGCGTGTGTCAGGCGGCCGACGTCGGGGAACGATTGGACCTGGGCAAGGAGCTTGCGGCCTTCATCCTCAGCCAGCTGATGGACATGGGCTACCTGGAGCACAACGGCCGGCCGTCCCACCGCGGCAAGAAGTACCTCGATGAGCACGAGGACCAGGAGTCCGAGGTCATCCCCGGCACGGTCTTTCACGACGCCATCACGGGGCGACTCTGGATGCGCTTCGTCCCCGGCACGCCCCGCTACGTCGACCTGAGCGGCGAGCGTGAAATGGGCGCCTTCGCGCGGATCGAGCGCGGCACGCCCGGGGACCCCAAGCCCAAGCTGTGCCGTGTGGTCTGGCCTGACCGAGGGGTCCGAGCCCCTGCCAAGCCGACTCCGCGGAGCGTTCGCCGCGCCTGCCGCACATGGGCGCGCCACCAGGACGCCTGGCTCAGAGTCACGGGCGGAGGCGGCCTGGGATGGGATGGAGAAGTCGAGTCCCTCCGTCGCATTGGCGAGGGTCGAATCTCGGTCCTGGCGCGAAAGCCTCAGCCGGTGTTCGTGAGCACCTTCCTGTTCCTCCCCGAAGACTGCGACGATGGGAGTCTCTGGCAGGCCGCCGACCCCTTCGGCCTCGGCCCCAGCACCGCCCTGCGCCAGCACGCAGAGGACCTTGCGAGTGGCGGACACCCCGTGCTCGCGGAAGAGCTGGCTCGACTAGCAGACGAGGCCACCGCAGTCGTCGCAGATGACGTCGCCGACGCACGCCGCGTGATTCGCGAGGCCGCGACAAACCGGGTCACCACGCAGATGGGTGGCTTGGACTGCCCCGATGCTCTCCGGTCGCTGCTGGTCCAACTCGAGACGGCCCGCCTGACGGCCGCCAGCCACTCCGAGGCGTCGGGCTTCAGTGCATGGCGGGAGCAGCAACGCCAGCACGTCCGAGGCGTCCGCCGGGCATGGGAGGCCATGGAGGAGCTGTTCGCTTGGTTGACCTCCACGTGGGCGCGTCCCGAGCTCGCGGCCCGCCTCGGCCGGCAGGAGCGAGACAACGCGCGGCTGCTTCGCAAGCTCGCCCTCGACCTCGGCTTCGAAGACGACGACACCCAGGACTCCCTCGCCCGTCTCCTTCGTGTCGACGGCGGTCAGGCCAAGGGGGTGTTGCAGTTCGACAACCGAGATCTTCCGGCGATGGTCGCGTGCGCTCTGTTGGGCACCACCCAGCAGCCCGCTCATCCCTTCCACGATGCAGCCCGCGAGCGGCCGGGGCTCCTGGTCTTCCTAGATGCACTCAAGCGGGAACGAGACCCTTTGGCCCATCACGGAGCCTCGGGGGAGCCGACACTTCCGCCAGATGAGATTGCAGCCCACGTCTATGGAGCCTGCGACGTCTTGCTTCCGGGAAGCCGGTCCCAACTCGATGACCTGGACACGGAAGCCGACGACCTCCACTGGACTCTGGCCATCGCACATCGCTCGCAGGCCCGCGCCGTCCAAAAGGTCGAGCGTCGCTACGGCCTGGGTATCCGGGATTTGCCCGCCCTCCGGGGCGACCTGATCGACCTGGTTCGCCTCGAGGCGGAGCTGGAGGCGCTCGAGGGTGGCCCTGAGTCCGAGGCGGTCAGGAAGGACCTCACTGTCGCTGGTGGCCGAGCACTCGAAGGTGTCCTCACATCGCTATTGGAGTCGGTCGCTCGGCCTTCCTGGATCGCTGCGCACGACGAACAGGAACTCGAGCAACTCGCGGCGGACATGGCGAACGACCTTGGCCTGCAAACGGAGGGGGCCGACGCCGTGTTCCGTGCCGCCACGATGCGGGTTCAACGGGCGGCCACCACCGGTCGCGGCACCGCCGGCAGCGTGGCGCTCACCGTCCTCCTGTCCACCCGCGACGACGAGGACCACCCCCTTCGACGCATCGCAGCGAGTGAACCCAGGTTCCTCGTCGTCGTCGGGCGCCTCATCGACATCCGCGGCCACGGCGACCGGGCGCCGTCAGTCGAGGAGTGCCACACCTTTTCGGCTGACCTTCACCGTGTCTGTCAGCTCGTTCTCGAACACATCTCTTGATCCCTCTGGAGGGCCCTCATGGCCAGGAAAGGCAACCGCGGCCGGAACAAGCGCAAGTCCCCACCGAGTACCCAGCAGGTGCCGAAGGCCGACGTGGGTACCCCAATGGATGAGGAGACCGCGGCCCAGGTGAAAGCCGACCTGGATCGTGAGCGTGCGGGTCTTGACCGCCTCCGCCAGGAGCTGGACGGGTACCGGGATCAGCTGTTTGCCGACAGCGCAGCGCTCGAGGAGACCACCGAGCGCGTGGAGGAGCGCCGTGCCGCGGTGACCCGGGACGAGCGTGCTCTCCAGGCTGGCCAACAGCAGCTGAAGAAGGATCAATCGGCCCTGGCAGACCGGGAACGCACCATCGTGCAACGAGAGGCCGAGGCCGACGCCGGATTCGCCCGCCGCAACGAAGAGGCCCTGGCATCGCTCTCGGCCCGCCTGGACGAGCTTCGGGCGGCCATCGACGCGGCCGAGGGGAACCTGGCCTCCCGGCGCATCGCCGCCCATACCGCCCTCGAAGACGAACTCCAGCGCGAGCGAGACGCGCGGACGACGGCGCTGGAGACCGAGGTAGCAATGCGGCGCGGGCAGCTCGAGGCAGAGCTGGCCGCGTTGCGGTCCGAGTCCCTGGGGCGGCTTGACGAGGCGAAGAGGGCCCAGAACGAGGAACTTGCAAGTCAGAAGAAGAGCATCGAGGCAGAAGGCGGCCGCTTGGCGGCCACCCGAGAGGATCTGGACAACCGGCACGCTGCCCTTCGGCGCCGCCAGACCGAACTGGAGCTCGAGCAGCAGTTGCTCAAGGCGGACCGCGAGGCGTTGGAAGCGACCATCCGACAGCGGGCCCAGCAAGAGGTGGAGAGCCTCGAGTCCCAGCTCCGCACGAAGGACGAACACCTCGAGAACCTGCGAAAGGAGCGCCAGCGTCTCGAGAACCGCCTCGAGGTCCTCCGTAGCGAGGCACAGCAATTCGGCGACAAGCGTCCCGACGAGGTCCTTGCGGAGATGAGGGGTCTGCGGGACCAGGTGGATCGGCTCACCGATGAGCTGACGGCACGGCCCTCCATGGAGTTGTTCACGCAGCTCGAGGAACTGCAGTCCGAGCGGGAAGGTTGGGAGGACACTCGCTCGGAGCTGCAGCGCGAGATCGCCGGGCTCAAGGGCGAGCGGCACACCTGGCTCCTGGAGCAGGCCGAGCTGGAGCGCCAGCGGGACCTGGCGGAGGCCGCGCATCGCATGCGCGAGGCCTTGCTGGCGGAGTCGGAGCGCCTGGAGGCTGAGGTGCAGCGCCTTCGGAGCCTGTACGAGACCCCGAAGGAGAAGGAAGCGCGCATCGGCGTGATCGAAGAGGCCTGGTTCGGGGACGACGCCGTCACCCGTGGCCCCGAGGTTCAGGACGAGCTCGAATGGCTTGGCGACATCCACGAGCAGTGCGCCGAGGTGGGCATGGTCTTCCCTCCCAGGCTGCTCGAGGCCTTCCACACCTCGCTGAAGTGCGCCGAGTGGTCTGCGCTGACCGTGCTCGCCGGCGTCAGCGGAACCGGCAAGTCCGAGATGCCCCGCCTCTACGGTCGTTTTGGGGGACTTGCCTACCTGCCCTTGGCCGTGGAGCCGAACTGGGACAGCCCACAGTCGCTGTTGGGCTTCTTCAACTCCATCGACAACCGCTTCAACGCCAAGCCGCTGCTCCGGGCGCTCGTCCAAAGCCAGATGGAGCCCGATAACCGGGACTACGACGGCGGCTTGAGTGACCGCGTGCTGCTGGTCCTGCTCGACGAGATGAACCTGGCCCACGTCGAGCTCTACTTCAGCGACCTGTTGTCCAAGCTCGAAGACCGACGCGGCAAGGGCAGAGGCGAGACCTGGATCGATGTCGACCTGGGCGCCGGGCTCGATCCCTACCGCCTGCCGCTGGGTCGCAACGTCCTATGGACGGGCACCATGAACGAGGATGCGACCACGAAGTCGCTGTCGGACAAGGTCTTGGACCGGTCCAATCTCCTCGTCTTCCCCCGGCCAAGGGCCTTCACCCGCCGGAGTCGCGTCAAGCTCCCGGACCCGGCCCCCTTGCTGCCGCGCAGCACATGGGATGGCTGGATCGACGCAAGCCCCTCCCTGGAAGAGCGGCACGTGGACCCCTTCAAGGGCTGGCTGGAGCAGGTGAACCAGCGCCTCGAATACGTCGGGCGGGCTCTGGGCCATCGCGTGTGGCAGTCCGTCGAGGCCTACATGTCCGCCCACCCACAGGTGATTGCGGCCCATGCGGGCGAAGACAAGGAGGCCTTCGAGCGTGGCCTCAAGCTGGCCTTCGAGGACGCCGTGGTGCAGAAAGTGATGCCCAAGCTCCGCGGCATCGAGACCTCAGGAAAGTCTGGAAGGGATTGCTTGGAGCCCATCCAGAAGCTGCTTGACGAGGACGATGTCGGGCTGCAGCTGGCCGAAGACTTCCAGCACGCCAGGACCGTGGGCCAGGGTGCCTTCATCTGGAGCTCGGCCCGGTACCTGGAGCGCGACGAGTGACCGAGGCCCGCCAGCATCTGTTTTCGCTGGAGCTGGACGAGCTCGAGCTCGCGGCGCTCAGCGAGGACGCCAGCGACCACGGAGCGCGGTGGATCACGCTGCAGTTCGCACAGCACTTCTGGGAGACCGCTGCCCTGCGAGACCCCAGGACGCTCGCACCCCTGCCCAGGCTGCTGTCGGATGTCCTGCGCGACCTGCCCGCCGACGGTGCGCACCCTCGCCCCCTGCCCGCTGATCTGCTCAGCCTCGCAGCGTCTGAGTTGGCCCGACCGCTCAGCCGCATCCTCACGAATCCGACCTCCCGGGTCACCCGCAACCATGTGATGCAGCCGGTCCACGCGCTCAGAGAGGTAGACGCACGGTCCATGGCGTGGCTTGCTCAGCGGCCTGGGCGAACGATTCGGGAGAAGCTCGGAGGCCGCCCGCATGCCTTGGGAGTGGTCCGGCCCATGAGCGTCGAAACCCGGGAGAACCGGGTGGTGCGGCGGCTACTCGGGACGCTCTGGGCTCAACTGGAGCCGCGCCTGGCCAGTCACCGTTCCTTCGCGCCAGCACCGGAACGACTGGCGGAACTCGAAGAGCTGGAGCGCTTGTGCACGAGCCGCCTTCGCGCTTCAGACCTCGCGAATGTCTCGCCAGCCGACCACGTCAGCGCGAACAACGTGCTGCTCGACCACGCCGACTACTCGCGGGTCTGGCGGCTGTGGCAGCTGATGCGCCGACAGCAGGAGGTCCTTCCGGGCCTGTGGGGCCGCGCCGAGGAGCTGTTCGCCGAGTTGACCCGCTGGAGCCTGACCCAGGCCCTGGCCTCAGCCGGGTTCGTCGCGCGGGAGCGGATCGTGGTCGTGGACGGGTTGCTTGAGCCAGGGTTGCGCTTCGTCGACCGACTCGAGGATGACCACGTGGGCCTGACGACGCTCACTGGGGGCAAGCCGGATGGTCGAATCAAGAAGCTCGTCGAGCGAGAGGGCCGGACGTTCGGGTTCATCGCGCGCAGTGAGGGCAAGGATTGCTACTTCGATAAGCGGTTCTTGGGCCCCGGCACGCAGATGGGTGACCTTGCAGAGGGCCAGCTCGTCACCTTCACCGTGACCGCGGGACGTCGCGGGAGCCCGGAGGCGCGTGAGGTCTCGCCCTGGAGCCGTCAAGCGCATCGGGTGGTTGCCCATCGGGCCGGACTCCGGGTGCGCCTCGAGCGCAGAACCGCGGTCGGCAAGGGCCCAAACATCACGTGGGCGATCGATCTCGAGTTCGCAGGAACGCCCGCTCCGGGACGAGGACTCCCAATGATCGCGAGCCGCGTGGGCAGGGCACAGGGGAGCTGGAGCGGATTCGCCGACGCCAGTGGTCTGACCGAGTTGGTCGACTGGGCCACCACCCAGTTCGGAATGCGGTCCAGCGCGAGAGGTGCCCCCGCCATCGAGCGCACTGCAGACGATGAGGTCGTCGGGCTCGACCTGGTTGGTGACACCTGGCTGGCCACGGAGGGCGGGCAAGTGCGTCCGGTCCCCAGCGCGGCCCGGACCTCCCGCATCGGACTCGAAGAGAACGCCCACGAGTGGCTGGTGACCGCGCCAGGAGTACTGTGGGCGCCGGAACACCCCGACGCGAAGCACTGGTCACTCCAGCGTGTGCTCTACGAACCTCCGGATGAGCCCGGCGAGCGGGTCATCGGGGTGGACCGCATCGTCTCTTCGCTCGCCGACAAACTCCCTCGTCCGCACCACGGCGTGGCCTGGACGGTCCCGGACGACCTCCAGGACCTCGACCAGAAGGCCGCCAGAACCACCATGTCGCTGCGGTTCGGGCGGGCGCTGCCGGTATGGCGAAGTGTTGCCGCCGCCACCTCTTGGCTGCACAACACCAAGCATGGCCCCAAAGAGGGAGACAACCTGCTCGTCCTCGACGCCGGAGGCTACCGGCTGTCGTCGGTCTTCCTCGTTGCTCGCTTCGACCAGCGGCTCCACCGACAGCGCAAGCAGAGCCACGGCGTCTACTGGGAGCGGCGGCCCCCCCTCCCAGGGGGTGACGCCTCCGAGGAACTCGGAGAGGCTGCCTTCCTTCGCTCCTATGCTCAACACTTGGTCACCCGAGCCACGGCCGGCACCTCCATCAGCCAGGCGGGCCAGGATCACCTTACGTCCTGGCTCTCCCAGAGCGGTCTCGCAGAGAGCCTGACGAAGCCAGACCGCTCCGAGGTCATCCAGGTCGAGGGGCAATGGCTCGTCTTGGCGCACGACAACGGGGGCCTGCGGAAGGCCGCTCGCGACTGGGCTCGGGCACTTCGAGATGCGGCTCGTGAGTGGGTCGCTGAGAGCACCCTCGCAGGGCTGATCAAGAAGCCGCCAGGAAAGGGCAGGCTCCGCGTCCTCCTTGTTGGCCGCGCCTTCACCGCCTGGGGTGACAGACAAGCGCTCCGGTCTGCACTGTCGCCCTTGCTGGGCGACCTGAACATCGACGCCGTCGACGTAGAGCAGGGCGAGCTGGCGCTCGGAGCCCAGGAAGCGATGGAGAGGTCCCGCGTTGGGCTCATCGCATGGCGCGACTGGCTTCCCGACCTCTACCTGGAGGTCGTCCGTGATGGCCTCTACGACGAGCTGACTCTGGTCGAAGGTCGTCAGGTAGACGCTGCTCTTGGCCAGCAGACCCTCATCGACGTGGAGCAGCCGCTGGTCCTGCCTGGCGGCCTTGCCTCCTACGCATTCCCCCTGGAGACGGGGCGCGAGAATCGACGCCCGACGGGACGAAACATCGAACTGCGGTCGCGGACCTTCCCGCTTGACACCGACGTGCCGGTCGAGCTGACGCTGAAGTATCGATACGGCTTGGCGGATGCCTGGGAGCTGGAGGTGAGCCCTCGTGGGGCCGAGCGGCCGTTTGGGGTGCTGAAGGCCTCGTGGGCCGATGTCCGGCAGGGGCCTGGTGGCGAGGGGCCGGGACCGAGACCGCCTCTGGCCAGTCAGGCCGAGAACCCGCGAAGGCTCGAGGGCATTCGGGCCATTCCCGAGTTCTGCGCTTGGCTGATCCGCTTCAGCAACGGCCTGGACCCACAATCTGGCGAAGACTGTGCCTACTTCGCAAAGCGGATTCGCAAGATCCGATGGGCCTTTTCCGCTGTTCGCGATGCCCAGGCCTGGGCGAAGCTATTCGCTCAGCCAAGAGTGGTTGAAGCCCTGAAACGGCTCTATGCGCTCGGGGGTGTTTCGGGCCCGTCCGACCTCGAGATGCACATCCGCGAGCACCGAACCCTGCGCTCAGAAGCGCTGGTACTGCTCGCTACGATGGGACAGTTCGCCCCCTCAGCATTCCGGCGGTTCCTGGCGAGCGAGATCACGGGGGTGATGTCGGATCCCCAGCGACTGGGCAATCGAGCAATCGCGGCCGTCGATGCGAGTGGCCGCCAGCTCGCCGTGGTCGGGGACCCGGAACTCGAGGATGTTCTCAGCCGAGTACTGATCCGCGTGAAGCCGTGGCAATCGCGGGCCCTCTACTTGCGAGCCATGTCTGCATGGGCGCGAGTCGCGTGGAGAAGACAAGGGTTCGTCGAGGAGTTCGCAGCGGCGCATCCCACCGCACCCCAACGGATGCTGTCGACGGTCGAACAGCAGTTCGAAAGGCTCGCGGTGCAGGTTGGACGGCAGGACAGGATTGCCGACAACAAGCGGGGCTACTTCCTCTCCCCATATCGGACCTCCTGCGAGGTCACTCTGGCCCTGCTGCGGCTTCGCGAGACGGACCAGGGCGCCGGGCTCGAAGCCGGCAGCGCTCGCCTCAACGCACTCGCTAGGACCGTGCGGCGGCTGGATGGCATGCTCACACTGCGCGGTTGCCCATTGAATGGAGCGGGGCTGAAGCTCAGCCTCGACAAGCCGCCCCATCTACACCGGGTCTCCGACCTCGCATGGCTGCTGTCCTCCATGCTCACGGGTACCGAGGACCTCGGACACGTGCACATCGAGACCACCGACGATGACTGACCCGCGAGGAGCCCATGGCCGCTGAGTCCCGAGTCCTGGTCTGCTGGATTGGCGCTACCGATCTGAGGGCCGCCGAGGGCGCCATCGAAGACGCCGGCCCTGTTGGACAGGCCGTCACCGCCCGAGAGTTCGACCATGTCTACCTGGTGTGCGACTACCCGCCCGAGCGCGCCGAGCCCTACGTCACCTGGCTATCCGAGCGAACCGACGCCACCGTGCACCTCTCCCAGGTCACGCTGACCAGCCCGGTCGCCTTCGGTGAGGTCTACGAGCACTCCCGCCGGCTCGTCGCCCGAGCCCTCGATGAGGTCGGCGAGCCTGCGGCGTTGACCTACCACCTCAGCCCAGGAACTTGGGCCATGGCCGCCACCTGGTTCGTGCTGGCCAAGACCCGCTTCCCCGCCGAGCTCATTGAGTCCTCAAGGCACTCGGGGGTCCGTACCGCCGACATCCCCTTCGACCTGTCGGCCGACTTCCTGCCGGACATGTTGGCCGGGCCCGACGCCCGCCTCCGAGAGCGGGTCGACCTGCCCGCACAGGCCGCGGAGTTCCGGGCCATCCTCCACCGCAGCAAAGCCATGGCTCGGGTCATCGGACGGGCGAAGCGCGTCTCGGTGCGCAACGTGCCCGTGCTCATCCACGGGGAATCCGGAACCGGTAAGGAGCTCTTCGCGCGGGCCATCCACCAGGCCAGCCCGCGGTGCCGCGCTCCGTTTGTCGCCGTCAACTGCGGAGCCATCCCCAAGGATCTCGTGGAGTCCGAGCTCTTCGGACATGAGCGGGGTGCCTTCACCGGAGCAGTTCGCCCTCGGCCGGGCCACTTCCGCGCTGCCCACGGAGGCACACTCTTCCTCGACGAAGTGGGTGAACTCCCCCCGGCCGTCCAAGTGAAGCTGCTGCGGGTCCTTCAGGAACGGGAAGTCACGCCTGTTGGAGCGTCCGAGTCCGAGAAGGTCGACGTCCGCATCGTCTGCGCTACACACCGAGACCTCGTAGAGGCCGCGACAGAAGACCAGTTCCGAATGGACCTCTTCTACCGGCTGGCCGTCGCGGTACTGGTACTCCCCCCCCTCCGCGAGAGGCGCGGTGACATCACGCTCCTGGCCGATGCGTTGTTGGAGCAGATCAACCACGAGAACCGCGACCAGCCAGGCTACGGCCCCCGACGCCTGACGGCGGGAGCGAAGAACCTGCTCAAGGGCCACCACTGGCCGGGCAACGTGCGTGAGCTCCAGAACACCCTGCAGAGGGCCGCGCTGTGGAGCGACTCGGAGAGCGTCGGCGTAGCTGACATCCGCGACGCGCTGGCGTCAGGATTCCGCGGCCGGCACTCCGGCATCCTGGACCGAACCCTGGGCGACGGCTTCAACCTGCCCGACCTCCTCAGCGACGTCGCCAAAGCCTACCTCGAGCGTGCCGTCGCGCAGACAGAAGGGAACAAGACCAGGGCGGCTGAGCTGTTGGGCTTGAAGAGCCATCAGGTGCTGACGAACTGGTTGAAGAAGTACGGGGTGGAGTGACCGTTGGCGTCGCCTGGTGGATGCCGATCACCACCGGCCGTCCTCCTTCGACCTCAACCTCCACTACCGAGCGTTTCGGGCCATGGTTGTTGAACAGGATGTCGGATGTCGACCCGGTCACCAGTCAGGAAGCTGTGGTCCACATCGGCCTGAGCAACGGGGCTGAGGCCGAGCAGCCGAGGCCGCTCCGCCACGTACTCTTTGAGCAGACGATGGGCCGGTCCCTCACCCCCTCGAACCCAGCCCGCGACGTGGTGCTCGCGCTCGGTCAGCGCGCCGACGTTGTCGAGCTCGATGACCCGGGAAGGTGCGGGCAGAAGGGTCTTGAACTCGTCTCCCCACCGGAAGATCGCCGCGCCCTCGCCAACCCCCTCGACCCGGTCGAAGTTGCGTTAGGTGCGCGGGATCGCGCAAGCAGCCGGATTCGCTGTGGATGCGCTCCAGAGTGTCCATTGCGGCGTCGCTGTAGTGGGCTCCACTGGACTCGAAGCGACTCCAGTGGACACCTCTTGTGTCCTCGGTGTGTCTCGCTCTCGGCGCATCATTTCGACCTCTCTAGGAGCCCCGCCTGGGCCAATCCGAGCACCACGTCCATCTGCACCGTCGTGCTTCTTGGCCGCCCGTCCACGCCTCGGTCGCTGTGTCCCTGAACGAGCCCAACCCCCATTTGTGCGTGCCGAAGGACCGGCCCTACTGTGTTGGACGCTTGTACGGGTCCTTCCCGCCGAGCCAGGCACCAAACTCGACGTACTCGCTGGAGTCCTCCCAGGCCTCCACCCACAGCTTCGGGACACCCTCCTTGGACTTCTCGTGGCTCACCACCGAGTAGAGCCCTAGGTACTCCTGACCCGTGGCCTTCCCCGCTGTCCCTGCCAAGCTCGGAGTGATGGGAGCGACCGCGACGCGACCCACGGCGGCATCAGAGAACCCAAGCTCCCAAGGTACCCATGGGGAGATTGCGGAGTTCGTCGAATACGCGAACACCAGGGAGCGTGAGGCCTTCATGCGTTTCCGGAGGGTCTCGGCCGTGGCGGGCGACACATCGGCGCGATCGAGCTGACCGTCAGACTTCCAGTCGATGTAGACGCTGAGGCCGAGGGACGTGAATTGGTCCACAAGGCCGATCAGGGCGTCGTCGTCCTTGTCCTGGAAGCTGTGGGAAAGGAAGACATCCCATCGTTGCTGGCTCGCCGCCTTCCGCATGTCCTCAAGGAGGATCTTTCGGCCGTCTCGTTGGCCTCGCGCCGCTTTCACACGCTGGCCGCGCTTCCTAAGGTAGTCCTCGGTGAACCTGGCCACATCCCCCTCCCGGCGCCGCTCTCGGGCACGCGCTCAACCGCGCTCGACCGCTGACATATTGACGCGTCACCGGCAGTGCGTACGCTAACCGCTTGACTCTGCTGCCGCTTCCGCAGCCGGACGGTCCCAGGAGAGCTTCATGGCCAAGCGCGTCTTCTTCAGCTTCCACTACCAGGACGTCATTGACTTCCGCGCCAACGTCGTCCGCAACCACTGGCTGACCAAGAAGGACCGGGACGACGCCGGCTTCTTTGACGCATCCATCTGGGAGTCCGCAAAGAAGCAGGGAGATGTAGCGCTGAAGCGGCTCATTAACGGCGGGGTCACGGGCACCACCCGCACCGCCGTACTCGTCGGTTCGGACACTGCCAACCGCCGCTGGGTCCGCTACGAGATCTTCAGGAGCATCTGGGCCCACAACGCCGTCATCGCCGTGCACATCAACGGCATCAAGGGCCGGAACGGCCGAACCAAGGCGAACGGCACATCGCCCTTCTCGGTACTCGGCTTGTACTACAGCGTCGATGGCAAGAGCGTCACCCCCTGCTACCTCAGCGGCGGTTCCTGGTACACGTTCGATGACTACAGCAAGTACACACTGGGCTCCCGCGCTGCCCAGTCCCGCTGGGGGAGAACTTACTCGCTCGATGCACTCGGCTACCGGACCTACGACTGGGTGGCCAACAACGGGTACAACAACTTCGGCTCCTGGGTGGCGTAGTGGGTAGGCGCCGCGTCTTCATCTCGCACGCCTTCGCGAGCGTTGGCCAATATGCCGCCCTCTTGGACAGGCTCAGCGCCCACAACTACGATGTCTACAACCACAGCATCCCCTTCTGGAACCCGGTGGATGCTTGCGGGCAGGAGCTTGCAGCAGCCATCGAGCGCAAGATGCGCGGGTGCCACGTTGTGCTGGTGCTCGTCACTCCCGGCATCCACAACAGCGCCTGGATTGAGTACGAAATGCGCCTCGCGCAGGCCTTCGGGAAGCGGGTCATCGGTGTCTGGCCGCATGGAGACAAGGGCCAGCCCATTCCACAGCTTCTGGACCAGCAGCTATCCCGCATGGTCGGCTGGAACGGACCGGCGCTCATCAAGGCCATCGAGGGTGAGCACCCAGCGGACACCAGGGTCTTCGACATCGCCGAGATCGAGGACAAGAAGCGCATCGTCCGATACCTTGTCTCAGGCGCGTCCATCGGCGTGCTGGTACTGATCGGAACCCGCGACCTGTGGATGCAGTGGCTGAACCGGGCGCTGAAGCCGAAGGGAATCTCCCTGCGGCTTGAGGAGGTACCCGACGGTCCCGGCGTGGTCGGACCGGCTCTCATCGGAAGCGCTGTCGGTCTGGTTGCTGCGGCCTTCACAGGGAAGCCACGGGAGAACATGGCGCCCATGATGCTCGTGGGTGGCGCCATCGGAGCAGGCGTGGGGGTGGTCGCCAGCTACCGCCTCCATGTCCTGCGCAGCAGTGGCGCCCAGGTGATCGATGTGGCCTTCGAACCCGAAGAGTAGATCGTCAGGGTCGCGGGCCTGTTCCCGGCCACAGCAGCTGCTCGAACAGGGCCCCGTACACCGAGTCGGTCGCCAAGCTCGCCGCAAGCTGCGCGGACATTCCCAGGCGCTGCCGTCCGAGGAGCTGCTCTGCAGCGGCCCCAGTCGAGCCCACCGGAAGGCAAGGAACCGTGTAGGGAAGCTGCTGGACCAGAGCGAACTCGTCAAGCACGCCCTCCATGCCCCCGATGAAAATCGCCGCTTTCCAGCGGTGAGCTCCTAGCATCCGCTGCCGCATGGCCAGCAGCGAAGCGTCTCGCTCGTCGTCCACGGCATCAACCCAAACCAGTCCAGGGATGGCTCGAGCCTCCGGAGGCACGACCCGCTCGAAGTAGCGAGACTGGTAGATCCTGACCGAACCAACATGCCCGACCGCGCGCCCCACTTGGAGGACGAGCGGGGTGATTGCGGGGTGCCCACCGAAAACCAGCAGTCCACGTGGTAGCACCACCGCGGCCAAAGCCCGCACCGCCTCCCGTATGGCCACCACATCGCCGGTGCCGTAGAAGGCTGGGTCCCGGCGAGGATCGGGCACGCTCGCAGAAAGAAAGACCGCGTCCTTCACGCCGTCTCCAGCCACGAACCCAACGCTGTGGTCGGCACCGCCTCCACCGGCAGATGCGAGTTCAGCCAGCCAAGATGCGCCCGACGAGAATCCAGCAGTCCGGCGGGATCGTAGAGAAGCCGAGGAACACCGCGATGGGCGTATTGCTCGGCGTCATGCAGGTCTGCAGATCGAGGAGCCCCGATGGTGGGAACGAAGAGGTAGTTGTCTCGCCGCCCCTCGATCTCAATGAACCGCTCGGGCTGAGCGCGGGCCGTCAGTCCGTGGTGCGCTGCACGAGCCGTTAGCTCACCCACCAATCTGGCACGGCGAACCGCGACTGCCCGCGCCCGGATGGACTCGGCTGTGAACGCGATTGACCGGACCTCCGAGGAGCGCAATCGACGTCCCCCGTACGTCACCCACTTCCCCGCCCGGAAATCGGCCTCGTTGAGATAGCGAACGTGGGCGAAGTCCGTTCCAACCGCTCGGTCATGGCCCGGCCAGACCAACTGGAGCAAGGCGATCCCGAGATTCGAGGCCCGGGCGAGTTCCTCCCCGACCCAGTGGCTGGTCACGGCCCCAGGGGTGTCAAAAAGCACCAATAGGTCCGCGTCATTCAAGCGGTCCCACAGGAAAGGCTGGAAGGGGACTCCGGTGCTCACTGAATGCGTGTCTAAGAACACCTGCCAACCGCGTTGGTCCAGCGCTTGGTACACCTGCTGGGCCACCTTCGCTGAGTCCCGCCTGCAGTAACTAAGGAAGGCGTGCCGGCGGCGGCGAACCAACCCGAGTTCCTCGACGACCCGCAAGCCGACCGCCGAAAGCTCATCGGCGGTAGACGCTGCCATCCCATTGATTCCGTACAGGACCTCGGGGACCTGCCGCTGGTAGCCGTCGAGGGTCGGCACAACCGGAAGCATGAAGGCGTGATCGGCGACCAGCCGCTCAGCGGCCGCAACCATGTCCGCGGACAGGTTGCCGCCTCCGAAGAACACACCGGCAACCGGAGCACGCGTATCCAGGGCGTGAACCTGATCGGGGCCCAGCACTGAGAGCTGCAGGGCCGGGTCCAGACCAATGTCTCGCGCAAGCTTGTCAACCGACCGTCGCACGGCCCCCACCCGCGGGTCGGTCCCTCGACCCGCCAGCACCACTTGGTACCGCCATGTCACGATCCGAGCGCCGCTCCGATCGCGGTTGGGTGCGAGTTGTTGCCGACGAGCACTAGCGCCGCCGCGGCGCCGGTGAGTCTCGGGCTCAAACGCGCTCGGATGGCGCTGGCTCCGAGCTGGCGCACATCCCTCGACTCACCGGTGATGACCACACCGGGACCAAGCAGCCCGCTTGAGGACCAAGATCGGACCATGTCCCGGGCAGCGAGGTCCTCGTACACGTGGCTGACGAAAACGCTCTTGGGCATGTGCGACCCTCCAAGCGCACCCTACCGCGCCTCGCCCGTCCGCTCGCACGTGATGCCGCGGTGTTCGTTCCAACGTCCCCCCCGCGTCGAGTCGTCCGTGCGCGCTCACGTCGGGACCTGGTCGACGAGGCCTACCTCGACGGGTTCATGGAGCGGCACCGCCCGAACCTGCGCGAGCTGCTGGCCAATGTCGCGGCCCGGGGTCGAGCCAGCATGCGGCCCCTCCTCAAGCTACGTCGAGCGCTTCGCAGAGCTGTGGGCGACGCCGACGTCGCCAGCGACATGGGGGCGGTGAGCAGAGCTCGCCCGGACGCTGACCCCCAGTGCGCTAGCCGCCGACCCGCGCCAAGGCGCGTGGCCTGGCCGCGGCGTCGAAGAAGCGGAAAGACTGACCGTCGCCTGCAGACTCGGGGAGTGTCGCAGCCGGGACCAGTTCGCGCCCCTGCCGGGGCAGGCGACCGGTCGAGCTGTTGCAGCGCGTACGCGCCGCCGACGCGATACTCCTACGTGATGTCCGCGAAGACCGACCACCTGCAGATGCTCCAGCGTGTGATCACCCGCATGGCGCAGAACTCGTTTGTGATCAAGGGCTGGAGCGTCACCATCGTGGCGGCGTTTTTTGCGCTCGCGGCCGCTGACTCGGCTCGGTTGTTCGCCCTGTTGGCCTACTTCCCTGCAGCGATGTTCTGGGCCTTGGACGGGTACTTCCTCCGTCAGGAGAAGCTGTTCCGTTCGCTTTACGACGATGTTCGGAAGCGCGAGGTCGATGACATCGACTTCTCGATGGACACATCGGACGTGGCCAAGGGCGTGGACGGCTGGTTCAGAGTCTGCCGGTCCACCACCCTCCTGCTCTTCCACGGCGCGGTCTTCGGATCGGTCATCGTGGTCATGCTCACCGCTCTCAAGCCAGGGGGTTCCTGATGGCTCGCCGCGTGTTCTTCAGCTTCCACTACCAGCGCGATATCTGGCGTGTGAACCAGATCCGGAACATCCCGAAGGTGACGGGATGCAGTGCCGCTGGCTTTCAGGACGGCTCCCTGTGGGAGGAGGCCAAGAAGAAAGGGGACGCTGCGATCAAGACACTGATCGACGACGGACTGAAGAACACCTCCGTCACCGTAGTGTGCATCGGGAACAAGACTTCCGGTAGGAAGTACATCAATTACGAGATCGAGCAGTCCATCGCCCGTGGCAACGGCATCGTCGGCGTGCAAATCCACCACTTGAAGGACACGGACGGGAGTACGGACACACCCGGCACGACGCCGCACAAGCTCACGAAGAACGGGTACCAAGTCTACAAGTACGTCGATCATGAGAAGCTGGCCAAGCGCATCGAAGAGGCCGCCAAGGCTGCTGGCAAGTAGCCCAGCATCCCTGATGGACCCGTCCCGGACGCCGTGGGCACCGCCTAGCCGTTGCCTCTCAGCAATTTTGGGCGGCCGAGGCAGCGTGAACCTGTTCCCGCGCGCTCAATCCCAGCGCGATCTCCTCCTCGAGCGTCTCCGAACCGCCCAAGGCGGCGCGTCGGTCCTCGACCAGGTCCCGCGATGGCTGGCGGGATCCGACCAGACCTTCGGTGAGGGCTACCTGGGTGCATGGCTCGTCGTCCGGGACTGGCTCCGCTCACGACTCCCCGCCCAGATCGCCGAGGCGCCTGGTCGGGGACACGGAAGCAGTCCTCACGGTGGAGAACCTCGGAGCCTGGCGTGATCTGCCGGCGCATGGACGTTGGCTGTACGTGTACGTGCCCGGCTGGAATACGACCCCGGTGCGGCAGCTGCTTGCGTCCCTACCCGCGGTACCCGTGGTCCACTTCGGAGACCTCGACCCCAACGGTTTCCGCATCTACCGGCACCTCCGGGAATACGTCCCTGACCTCGCCTGGCTTGTGCCGGAGTTCTGGGGCGAGCTGGTGGCGATGCACGCGCAGAAGCGCGACTGGCCCGAAGACCTGGACCTCACAGGCACACCCGAACTGGTGCCGGCCCTGGCGCGGCAGAGCTTGTGGCTGGAGCAGGAGCGCCTGGTCCTCGACCCGCGGCTCGGGGCCGCACTGGAGTCTGCCGCGCAAGCGGAGAGCCCATGAATGAAGCGGTCACCGTCGAAAGAACCTGGCTCTACACCGCCGTGTGGCGCCGGCCCATCACCCACATCGCACGAGAGCTGGGGGTCTCGGCGCACGAGCTCACCCAGGCCCTCGATCAAATGGAGGTGCCTCGGCCCTCCCGGGGTCATTGGGCTCGAGTTGCACACGGCTACACCTGTGAGCGCCCAGACTTGCCGCCGTCCGAGGGGCCGGACCAGACAAACCTCAGATCAGTGCCTCGCATCGCGGAGCCGGACGTGGTCGCCCCCGCCGCGGATGACGTCGAGCCCGATCTGGTGAAGGCAAGCCGAAAGGCGATGAGCTCCGCGCGAGCGGATGAGGAGCGCCAGTTCCTTGTGGCCCCAGCGAATCGGCGATGCCTGACAATGGTGGTGACCGCTGAGCAGGTTGACCGCGCACTGGGCATCTGGACGGCAGTCATCTCGGCATTGGCGGCCAACAAGGTAGCCGTGAGAGTGACCCGGAGGGACTCGCCGAGCGCCCACAGCGCCGGGCCCCAGCGGTGGCCCTGGACCACCAAGGCCCAGGTGGGAGACCACGTCCTCGAGCTCGCTGTGGTCGAACGGTTCCGAGGGAAGCGTCAGGCGGTGCCAGAAGAGCGCCGCCGGTGGGCCTGGTCCAACGGAACCGAGATGGTCTACATCCCGACCGGCGAGCTCCACTTCCGAGTCCTTGGCCTGGAAGGCACCGGAGCCCGCCAGAAGTGGACCGACAGCAGCCGCGGCAAGCTGGAGCCCCAGGCACCCAGCATCGTCAGGGGCGTCCTGCTCGCTGGAGTGGCCCTCCAGCGTCGGGAGGCGGAGCGCAGGCGCAGGGAAGCGGAATGGGAACGACAGCGGAAACTCGCTGCGGAGCGAGCAGAACGAGACCGGCAGGAGCTACAGCGACGTGCCCACGCCATCGCCATGATGAGGCGGTGGGAAGCCGCCGAGCGCCTTCGACGCTTCGCCGAGGCGGCGGAGACGGCCGCGGCGAACCGAGACGAGGACCTCAGCGAGTGGCTGGCCTGGGCGCGCTCGTATGCGGATGCCATGGACCCACTGCGGGCGGGAGACCTGCTGAGCAACCTCGTCGAGCACCGGCCCGAACAGTGGTTCGAACGGGAGGTTGCCGCATTCGAGGGGAGGCAGCGCTTGGCGTAGGCGTTCTCACTGTTCGCAGTCCGCGATCCCAAGACCCCACTCCTGCAGTTCATGCACTCGAAGCTTCGCTGCCTGCCGCCAGAGACGCTCAGGTAGACGCCCTCGCTCCTCCTCAGCACGAAGAAGGGCTTCCTTCACATCACTGCGAACACTGAGAACAGCCAGCACCTGAGTGACCCTCGCCCTGCTCACTCCGAGGTGCCTGGCCAGCTCCGCCCGGCTGGTCACCGCCCCGCCCTCGAGCAGCGCTCCCCATGCCTCGGCGCGCTCGAGCGGATGCACCCTGGGGGCCCTGGCCGCCTTGGCCCGCTTCCTCGACCTCCCGCTCCTGGCCTTGCTTTTCAGCCGCGCCTCAAGACGGATCGTGCGATGAGCCGAGCCAGCATCCGCAGTTCGTTTCCAGTCCCGTACGGGGAGCCATGTCTTGACGCGTCAAGTCCTTCGGGGCTTGGCGCGTCAGCGGATCTGGGGGCAGAGCCTACTTCGCAGCTTCCGTCGCTTGGTGGAGCAGGCGCGCGAGTCCGGTGGCCTCGGC
>Ga0114933_10000287_pt1 | contig 62212 bp, 70 predicted proteins | sample 4SBtaG_FD_89691 | JGI IMG/M metagenome (GOLD analysis project Ga0114933, IMG submission 89691) | Deep subsurface microbial communities from Kolumbo volcano to uncover new lineages of life (NeLLi) - 4SBTROV12_W25 metaG | ecosystem: Environmental > Aquatic > Marine > Volcanic | place: Kolumbo...
ACCCTCCTATCGATATAACTCTAAAATAGCCCATCAAAGGGAACAGCTCAAAAGAATGAGACATACTAATATATGTTCCCACGTTTGATCCATTGCTATTTAATAATGAGACATACTAATATATGTTCCCACGTTTGATCCATTGCTATTTAATAATGAATAATGATCATAGCACGGCTACATTATTTAACCAGACAACTTTTATAGCGGCAAGATTAAAAAACCAAGGAAGCTGTAACGCTAACCACGACGAATGGTTGTAGGTGAGTTAATGCTTGATATCATCGTTAAATAAGTTCACCATTAAATAAAATGTGTGGATAAGTTACAATAATGATACTTAATTTAAAACATATTAACTTGATATATGACCTTTTATGGAAAACAACGATTTCTTATGGGTACTGTCCACCAAAGGACACTGCATCCGCGAGATAGTCATATGATTAAATTAAAATGTATGCCAGAATTTCTTCTCATACCAGCCATGCCAACACCTAATGGCGCCTTACACTTGGGTCATATTGGTACTAAATTGAAGTTAAATTATGCACACCTATAGGAAGATCATAGAATAAATTAAAAATGACAATTTTTTGAATGATTTAACTAGAAAGTTTTAATATGTCTGATGACCAACTATATCAGCCACTTAACCGAGACGATGAACCGCAAAAACCGTCTGTCGAAGCGTGGTTTCGTCAAGGTCGACTCTGCGAGATGTTGACGTTTTTCGTTGTTTCTGCTCGTAGCGTTGTAACATTTTCTGTCGCCTATCCCATGTGGGTACAATGCTCCTATGGCATTATCATGACCTCAATGATTGCATGTTATTACAACTGCGATGTAATATCTTCTGAGACATATCTCTCTGCACTTCAACGACCATTTGTTCATAAGGCATCAATGACGAAACAGGAGACGTTATATTTGTTTGCGATTTGTATATTGTCACACACACCTGCCGCTTATACTACATGGACATCTGATTACAATGGCCCAGGTGGTTATGCTTTATTTATTCTTGATATTGCTCTAATCAATCTACTAGATTTCTTCTCTCATCAAGCATCTTTTTTTAAAAAAGCCGTTCAACATCACGTCCTATACACACACGCGAATCATTTGAGTTATACCCCTGATTTTTTTGACGAGGCATTAATTGTTGGTTTTGAAGAGTGTGATTCATCTTTAAATGGCTTAAGTGCCAGTTTCAAACGCGCCATTGATGTTAAACATCAAATCACCATAACCGCTCTGCAAAAAAGGCAGGTTGTTGCTATGACAATTGCGGGAATGTTTATCTTTTTATCAGACATATTAAATATCATGTCTATTACGGCTCAATGGATGCGGATCATTTGTTGTATTTTTGTTGCTATGACTGCAGTTGCTTCATTGGCATGTGCGAGGCACTCAAACAAAGTGGAATCTGTTAGGCCTAGTTATCTTTTTTTGCTTAAAGAAAATGATGCTAGTGATGCTTTAACTAATTCATGGACATGCAAACATATTGCTGATTTTGTTTCCATAAAAACGGTGATGACTTCTCTTTTGATATTCAGTGCTCTTCACGGGTCAAAAAACAACAGTAATCATTTTATGTATTTATTAAATGGAATGAAATTGGATGTGTCGTTAGAGACATCTAAATTAATTATTCATCTGTATTCCATCTTAGTTCCTATCTTGTTTGGGCTTATTATTAATGGGCAAGAATCTTACTTAGAAAAAGCAACAATTATTGCAGCCCTTAATGCTCAGGCCAATTCCAATGAAAGGCATGATCCCCATGCTACCCCAACATCCAGTAATGCGGATAACAATGCGAGCGACCCTCTTGTGCCACATTCTAATGATGCTACTCAAGGGTCTGTTTTAGATGATAGGGGCTCAGTATCTATTCATCACTCAATATCATCTGCTGATTCAACCACGAACAACGAAGACTTAGCTGGTAACCAACACTCCATATTGAGTCCTTAGGTATCATTACGGCAACGGTGTGTCCGAGTTCAAATTACGCACGCTTATCGAAAGGTCACGATTTTATAATAAGTTTAAAAAAACGTAAAAGATTAATCTAACATTAAATTAGATCATCATGTGTTTTTTATTTAAATTTAGATCTAAAATACACGATAAAATTTACCAATAAAACATTATCACAGTAAGGTTTATATCTCATGCCGCCCAAAGTATTCACAATAAGTGACCCGTCAGCCTTTAGAACATACGTATCACCCACCCTGAAACAGGAAAAAGATACCACTCAAGGCACAGATATGAGGCCATCAGAAGCAGCAAACGCATTACCAATTTACTTAAGCAGCTACACAGATAATCGATATTGTATCCCGCCAAGTGACGAACTAGCGGCAGTCCCTCAAAGAATAAATAACACCCTTCAAAGTGAAACAAGAATTGAGTATCAAGCAAGCCCAAATAAATGGACATGGACCGGGGTTGCATGCTCCGATACAGCATGGATTCATTTTGAAGTTAGTATCTATAACGAAGCACAAACATACTATGTAGACACCACAGCCATGCAGAGCATTGGAGGTATCAGCGCTGGCGCCATACATGAATGGCTAGTAGTTAATATTGAGGCATTAGCCACTAACCCACAAGCTCCAGTAACTAAACTAAACCTATGCCATTCAAGGCCACCCATGCACCGACCACCTCTACCTGAACAGACAATTCAAGCATACATGACAACAACAATAGGGGAAGAATCATCACCAAACAATTCTGAAACTAAAACAATAGGGGAAGAATCATCACCAAACAATGATGACACTACAAGAATAGGTGCCATACAAAAAATGATAGCTGACACCCATCCGACAGCAGAACGCCTGGATCACAGACAATTAATACTGTTTATATTTAAAAACATAAGCGAATATAACATGGAAGATAGAGATGAGGATCCGTACATCTACTTCAGCCTAAGGTTCTTAGCTATTATAAGTGGGAGTGCTCACTACTCCCCTGACATACATACAGAAATATCTAAAAACATCACCAGCTCTAAAATGAGCTTATTTATCGCACAAGACCCAGACTATAGGAACGCTGCTGCAATAAAGGAAGCAAAGCAAATTCTTGAATCATATAGCCCACCCAATTGCTAACGTGCCAACACTCGCGCCATCATCTTGATCTGAGCCTGCCGCACTAGAATCATCATCACTGCCGCCACCATCTGCTGCAGAACCACCACCAGAAGGCAAGTTATATTTTGCCCCCAAAGAACCCGACGACACTCTCGCCTTACGATAAAACTCACTATATAATTCAACCCAGCCATCATCATGCAATACATCATATATCTTATACAGGCCCGCTGCCTTACCCGCGTCCTTGAACTTAAGATCTAAGATATTATCAACACTATTATCAATAGCCATCTCCCTTAAGCGCAAGGCAACTTTATTGATAGCCTCTTTATGGCAAATAATAATAGACCGGCCGTTATTAGAGCTTAACTTACCACACAACAGCTTAATACTTGCCACACTAATAGCATCAAGCGGGCCAAGCCCATCTAGCAAATTATAAAGCCTATCGCACACCTGATTACCAACAGAAACTAAAAAAAGACACGGCCTAGATGCCCCATAAGGATTAACTCCTGTTGGTTTAGATGGCATCATACCCATTCCTTAGATAGCAATGCCTGCTTGACAAATGGGATAGTAATTGCGCGCTTAGCAACAAGAGAGGCCACATCTAGGGACTCAAAAACTGAAAATAAATCTTTCATATTCCGAGGCATTCGGCTTAATAAATATTTAGCAACATCATCACCCAGAGTTAACCCCCTAAGTGACGCTCTTAGCTGCAATGCCTTTATTTTGTCTTCATCACTTAATGGCTGCACTTGATATATATCACCCCAAGCAAACCTTGATCTTAAATCATTAAGCTTAATATTAAGATGTAACGGGCTAGCTTCAGCTGTAACTATTATCTTACCAAAGCGTTGCTTTAAATCATTAAAACAATGGAATAATGATTCCAGCCAAAGTTCATCATCTAACACATATTTTATATGATCCAAGCATAGCAATACTTTATCGTCCATCATCTCCAGCAGACTTGATGGCGATAAGCTAGTGTTTTCAAAATCTAAATGGCATACATTGTTATTATCAACCTTATGTAAGTCTGATGCTTGCAAACAAGACTGCAGTAAATGCGTCTTACCAACTCCGCGCTCACCCCACAAAAAAAATACGGTATCACTTTCTGACTGCAAGAAAGCATGCAGCGCATTGATAAGCTCTTGGTTTTGACCTACATAAAAATTCTCAAAACTAGAACAATCATCTAACCCTATATTTAATGGAACTTGTACTAAACTATTCACTAATATAAGCCTTTATCTGATACTGGTTCTATATCTATACTGGAAGAGCTAACCCCCAGTGCTGATACCACAGCGCCACTTTGCTCCACAGCATCATGACCATTATCCTCACCAACATTACTATTAATATCTATGCTACTACTTAGCGTATAACTTAAAACATCACCATGAGACAATAGCATTAGCCCTTTATTATCTGATCTAGACAAGTAATGATCGCGATGCAGCTCATCTGTAAACGCCTTAACGTTACTTTTCAAATCAACCGATATCCAGACAGAAGAGTCATGCATATCAGTAACTTTTATGTTTTTAACATCTGCAAGCTTAGATAAATAGTTTCTAACACCAGCATAAGACACTAAGTCAGAAACACCAGACACAATCATAGATACACTCTGCTGTGATGCTGAAGCCTGTCTGCCAGATATACTTTTAACCATACTGCCAATACCATGATCCAATAGCAGTTTTTGCTGGGCAGCACTATCTGGCCACATAAAGCTACCAGACGTTGAATGCAACTCCCATGTAGCAGACCACTGCCTTGTTATTGGGTTTTCAGAAACTAAAGCAAATAAAACAGCATCAACACCATAGCGATCATAAAGTTCCTGCCATATCTTGTCATTATCACCTGCTGAGGCCAACTGAAGAACAGAAGGATCATTAAGATCATTTAAGGGAAACAATATAGGCAATCCAAATTTCTGGGAAATGGCAGATATATCATTATGGATCACACTGCTATCAACCAATGCCGCCTTACCGCTTAATTCAGCATTAGATGCTGGCATTTGCTGTACCCAAATCAAAGTAAGCGGCCGCTTTCCTGACCATATCGGCTGACCTATTTGGTCTAAAAACTGAACCACGCCTTTCTTATTAAATGTCATAATAACATTAAGCTGGTTGCTATCATCTGATAATTCGCTAGATAACGATAGATACCGGTATGTTGATACCATTTTCTCTGCATCTGGCAGCATTTCTTTCACCGCGGGTATGGACAAGACATCAACACTGCCAGTTAATTTAACCAACACCTGCTTAAAAGCCCCTACTGACGCCTGCGTTAATTCCGACTTAGACTCACTTTTAACCGGGACTTTTGCCTGATACAACGAAAGGTCACTTTCAGCATACCCTGCAATCATAAAAAACAAACAAAAAATAACCGCAAACCAATAAAGACCCCGTCTTACAGCAGCTCCAGCCTTAATGAATAATATATTAGAACAATGCATATATGCCCCTTAATCACCAATAGATCCAGCGCTACAGCACAAAAACCCAAATGATACATAGCTAAACAGAGGATACACGTAAGCGCGCGGGCGATCCACCACATCAAACACGTATACATTAAAACAAAGATCATACCTATATCTAGTGAAAATATCACGAATAGCTGTGCTTTTTATGCGCAAATGGTCAGATTTAAATCTGACTTAATCTTTGCCACCGAATCGAACCAATACAAAGATACAGAAATAATAAAATAACATCCACAAAGCAGAACATACTGATTTAATAGAAATAATTTGATTTTTATCAAACAAACCACTACCCTGCCACAAATATCTCTGCTACAATTAGTTGGTCAATAAATATTCAAAGTCACCCCAAGGCTTTAACTAAAGAGGACAAATAAATGGTAAAATCAGAACTTATCCACCGAATAACAAACAAGCAAGACAATCTCTCATTAAAAGATATAGAAATGAGTATAAATCATGTCATTGAATTGATGAGCCTCGAACTAAGCCAAGGAAGTCGCGTAGAAATAAGGGGGTTTGGTAGCTTTAATTTACACTACAGACCATCACGCAAGGCACACAATCCTAAAACTGGGGAACATGTATTAACAGAAGCAAAATACACTCCACACTTTAAGCCTGGAAAAGATATGCGTGATAGAGTCAACAACAGCAGACTAACAACTCCAATTAAAGACTCAGATAGCGACGATGACACAAGCAATTAATAATTAACTGCTGAAAGATACCATTAAGAATGCTAAGATTCATCTTAGCATTTTTTTTTGAAGATAACGTCATGCCAGAACTACCAGAAGTCGAAACAACATTACGTGGAATCACCAACCACATCAGCGGGAATCGCATACAAAACATAATAATTCGTCGCGATAAATTACGCTGGCCTATTCCACAACACATAACAACAACACTACAAAACATAACAGTGCACACAGTAAGCAGACGAGCCAAATACCTACTACTACAAACAACAAAAGGGACTATCATCATTCACCTTGGCATGTCCGGGTGTCTTAAAATACTGCACAATAATCAACCCATACAAAAACATGACCATGTTGATATTGTTTTTCAGAATAATATCACCCTAAGATACAATGACCCAAGAAGATTTGGCTGCATACTATGGACCGATCAACCACCAGAGAAGCATAAGCTACTAATCAACCTTGGGCCAGAACCACTAGAAGATAGCTTTAATCATGAATATTTATTTTGTATTAGCAAAAAAAGAACCTGCCCCATAAAGCATCTCATTATGAACAGCAAAGTAGTAGTCGGTGCTGGCAACATCTATGCCAATGAAGCACTATTCATCTCAAAAATCTTACCAACAACTCCAGCTAACAAAGTAACGTCACAACAATGCAAATTATTGGTTAACGCCATTAAAAATATATTAAAAAAATCAATTGCCGCCGGTGGAACCACTTTAAAAGACTTTCATAACGCCGACGGCAAACCAGGGTACTTTAAGCAGCAGCTAAATATATATGGAAAAGAAAACATGCCATGCCCAAAATGCAACACCAACATTAAACGCACCGTCATGCAGCAACGCGCTACTTACCACTGCCCCCTGTGTCAACTGTAAGCTCATAATAGCGATTCATTAAAGATTCATCGGACTCCTTAACACCAACAAAAATACAATCGACTGGACACACCTCCATACACTGGGGCGTATCATAGTGGCCCTGACACTCGGTACATTTATCTGGATTGATTTCATAGTACTCCTCACCCATAGTAATGGCATCATTAGGGCACTCTGGCTCACATACATCACAGTTAATACATTCATTGGTAATAGATAATGACATAACACCACCCAGTTAGTTGAAATTAATTATTTATTGCTTAAAAACTCAATTACACGAGGACTCAAAAACATAGAGGGATCACGGCCGATACCCATAACCTCTCGCACCATTGTAGCTGAAATATATGCATACTCATGCACTGACGGTAAGAATATAGTTTCTATTGCTGAATTAAAAGACCTATTCATACCCGCCATTTGAAACTCATAATCAAAGTCAGAAACAGCGCGCAACCCTCTAATAATAACATCTGCTTGATGTTCTTTGGCGCAATCTATCAACAAACCAGAAAAACTAATCACAGTAATATTTGATAGCTCAGATAACGATAGCTCAACCATAGTTATGCGATCCTGGCAGGAAAAGTAGGGCTGCTTTCTAGCATTTACAGCAACCGCCACCACCAGGTGATCACACAAACAAGAGGCACGCTCCAATAAGCTAATATGCCCTTTAGTTATAGGATCAAAAGTTCCAGGAAATATAGCAGTATTCATTAAAGACTCCGTAATTAATTAATAAAAGATATAGAACTAACAAACTCTATAGCAGATCCTTATTAGCATCAGTATTATTTGTTATTATTTATTTTAGTTAGCATTTTCAATCTAACCTTAGTTGTGGCTTTTTGATAATTACGCCACCAACTAGGCCAACGATAACGAATCTCTCCAGCTTCTGCGCGCAACAGCAAAAAATCGTAAGCCGCTCTAAAGTAACGCTGACCATACAAGCCATCCACTCTTCTTGGACGAGGACCCTCTAAGTGCTTCTGCATTCTCCACATCGAACGAATCATTTGCTTCATGCGATTTGGCAGATTCATTAACTGCGAAGAACCAGCTATAGCCAAATCTACTGCCCGCATAAATCTAGCATGCTCACGACTTTCCTCTGACTTTAAAGCTTCATTGTGATAACAAACAACAGGCCACAAAAATACTGCAACTAAAAATCCAGGATTAATAGTTTTCTTTTCTTTAAATCTAACATCGGTAGCCTTAAGAGCAAGCTTAATTACCTTTTCATGACTTGGACAAATACGACGCTGCAATGCAACCGCAAGCTCTGGAAATAACTTAGCGATATATCCATAACCCATCATCTTCTCGTAAGTTAACACCGCATATCCTGAAAAAAACAGCTTCATAAACTCATGAAAAATACGAGAAGGCGGCACATTATCTAATAGATCTTGCTGCGTTTTAACTACAGCATCGGTATCTGGATGCATAGAAAACTTCAACTTTGCAGACAGCCTAACTGCGCGAAGCAAACGAACAGGATCTTCCTCAAATCTTTGCATTGGATCACCGATAATGCGCATGACTTTTGCTCTTAAGTCAACAATACCACCAGTATAATCAATAATGGAGAAATCTTTTATATTGTAATATAAAGAATTAACAGTAAAGTCTCGCCGCCAAGCATCTTGCTCTATCGAGCCATAAACATTGTCATGCCGAAGCTCCGGCCTATTAAGATTACCCTCTGACTCACCATCAATACCGTGAAGCCTAGACGCAACTGAACTTTGATCATCACCACCATCAGCTCTAAAAGTAGAGCATTCAATAATTTCTTTATGGAACAATATATGCACCAACTTAAACCTTCTACCTATAATGCGACTATTTGAAAACAGCTTACGCACCTCCTCAGGCAAGGCATTGGTTACAATATCAAAGTCTTTAGTTGGCTTTTTCAGCAAGATATCTCTAACGCCGCCGCCAACTAAGAAAGCATCAAACCCCGCTTGCTTTAACCTATACAAAGCCTTTAGTGCGTTTGGGCTTATTTGCTTTCTAGACAAAGCATGATTTTTTCTTTTAACAATAACACTCACTGGGCCATCAGCATGATCCCACTGCTTCTTAATTTGTCGCCAGACATTTCGACTAAACATATATTAACTCTAAATTAACCTTAAAATACTACAACCCCAGGAATTATCGCAGTTTTAACACACTTTAATAAAAGATGCTAACCAAGTCATACTATAAGCTGATCAAACATTATGCAATGCAATTGCAATTAGATATTGCTACTATTACAACCAAACAAAAAAAGTCTAACAACTATAAGCGCTAAGTATGATACAAATCAAACCAATTAATGCCTTCAATGATAACTACATATGGCTAATCAGCACATCAACATCTATAGCTGCAGTAGTTGATCCTGGCGACGCCCAGCCTGTAATCGATGCCCTACAAAGGGAACAGCTGCAACTAACAGATATTTTAGTGACACATCACCACCAAGATCACGTGGGCGGCATAGCAGAGCTACAACAGCTATATCCACAAGTGCAAATACACAACACAGCCGATCACAATAAAGATGTTAAAATACTACACAACGCAATATCTCTTCACACTATGGAAGTCCCAGGACACACTCTTGATCACATAGCATTCTATAATAACGACTCATTATTTTGCGGTGATACTTTATTTAGTGCTGGCTGCGGCCGGGTATTTGAAGGGACACCAGAACAGATGCACCACTCCTTACAAAAGTTGGCCGCCCTACCTGATACCACTAAGGTATACTGCGCACATGAATACACTTTGGCCAACCTAGCATTTGCAGAAACCGTAGAACCTAACAATAAAGATATACAAAACCATATATTACAATCACGGAAAAAAAGAGACCAGAAATTACCAACACTGCCTACAACTATAGGTCTAGAGAAAAAAATAAACCCCTTTCTACGCACCAAAGAGCCAAGCGTTATTGCTAGCGCCAAAAAACACTGTAATTGCGAACTTGCCACGCCAACCGAGGTATTTGCAGCAATAAGACAATGGAAAGATATATTTTAATACCGCATACAAGTATACTGCTGCTGTTGAAATTTACATCAAGAGCCCGTAGTATCGCCGCATGATAAAAAAAACACTTATATACTCACTATGCCTCTGGTTCGGACTGCTTGCTGCGTGCACAACCGCAACATCTAACCCAGCAACAGCCACCGCAAAAACCAAACAACCCACCAAAACAACCAGCACAAAACAAGGATGGCTCAGCCAGCTGCTACACCCAAACCTCTGGAAAACAATGGATAAAGATCATGCCTTGTCCTACAATCCAGAACAAATAGAAATCAAAAAACAAATAGAGTTTTACACTAAAAACAAAACATATATAAACCACCTAACCAATAACGCCACCCCATATATTTACTACATATACCAGCAAACACATAAACGTAATATGCCAGCAGAAATAGCACTATTACCCATGGTAGAAAGTAATTACAGTCCCTTTTTGTACTCCAAACAGGGGGCCACTGGATTATGGCAAATCATGCCAGGAACAGCCTCAGGCTTTCATCTAGACATTAATTGGTGGTATGACGGCAGGCGCGATACAGAAGCATCAACGACAGCGGCACTAGACTATCTTGACTATCTACACAACTACTTTAACGATTGGCTACTTGCAATTGCAGCATATAACTGCGGAGAAGGAACAGTACAGCAAGCCATAAGACATAATAAAAAACTCAACAAACCAACAACTTTCTGGGCTTTATCACTACCATATCAAACAAAAACATATGTACCAAAACTGCTAGCGCTAGCAACAATTATGCATAATCCTCAACAATATAGTGTGACGCTGCCAAACATACCGAATAAACCATACTTTAAATCCATACCTATGAGCGGCCAAATAGACTTCAGCCTCATAGCAACGCTTGCCGATATGCCAACACAAGATATTCGCCTATTAAATCCAGGCTTTCGCAGATTCGCCACATCACCAGACAAAGACTACGCTATATTGCTACCAGTAGATAAGGCTGAAATATTTACTAACAACCTAAATGACAACACCGAAAAAAGAGTAAACTGGAGTCACCACATCGTACAATCAGGTGACACGTTAAGCGAAATAGCTGACACATACAAAACAAAAACCAGCATCTTAATGCGAGTTAACAACTTAAGCTCGAATATAATACACCCCAAACAAAACCTACTAATACCGCTTACAAATAACACGTCATTTCATGCCAATATAAAAACCCAACAAGGAAATATTGCAGAAGATCATATCCCTGGACCTCAGCGAACCATATATATAGTACAGGCCGGTGATACACTAAATAGTATAGCGCGCCATTACGGGGTTAGAACATCAGCAATTGAATTCTGGAACAATCTATCATCAGCTAGACCCATACACGAACATGACTCGCTTATAATCTGGCTATCAAAACCTATATACAAACAACCAACTCCCACAATATATAAAGTAAAAGCAGGAGATAGCTTAAGCGCTATTGCAAATCACAACCACACCTCTGTAGCCAAACTAAAACAAAGCAACAATCTAAAAAATAACACTATAAAAATAGGACAAACACTGAAAATAATAGCCAACACCAATCAAGTTGCAATTAAACACTTCTCGCCAAAAAGCAAAAACGAAATGATTATTCATACCGTATCACCTGGAGAAAACCTCTCTGTAATCGCTCATCACTATCATGTTAGTGTTAATCAGCTCAACTCATGGAACAATCTACACAATAAAACACAAATAAAAATAGGACAGAAAATATCGATATACCCCAAAAAAGCATAAAGAAATCTAGCAATAACATAATATCAAGGATACGATACCAATGAGCGCACAAATACTAAGCGGAACCAAACTATCAAAACAAATACAGCAACAAATATCTAAAGATATAAAACAGCTGATAGACAATGGAAAAGCTCGCCCTAGGCTAGATGTTATTTTAGTTGGAGAAAATAAGGCATCACAAACATATGTGAAACATAAACAACAAGCATGCAAAAATGTAGGTATTACATCTATCTGCCATAAGCTATGCGCTAATACCACCGAGAACCAGCTTTCAAAGCTAATAGCAGAGCTAAATAACAATGACGACACCAGCGGTATACTGCTACAACTACCACTACCATCACACCTTGAGCCAAATAAATTCATTGAGCTCATCAATCCAAATAAAGATGTAGATGGCTTTCACCCAATAAGCATGGGACGTCTTGCAACAAAGCAACCAATTATGCGCCCATGCACTCCATATGGCGTATTAAAATTATTAGAACAGACAAACATTAATATGAATGGACTTCATGTTGTTATTATTGGCGCCTCCAATATTGTTGGACGCCCGATGGCACTAGAATGCTTAATGCTGAATTGCACTGTTACTGTTTGCCACAGCGCAACTACAGACTTAAAGCAACATATCTCACACGCAGATATCTTAATAACAGCAATTGGCAACCCAAATGTCATTAAATCTGACTGGATCAAACCTGGCGCTATTGTAATTGATGTTGGCTTTAATCACTTAGCTGATGGCAGTATCCGCGGCGACATCGACTTTAACACAGCCAAAGAACGCGCAAGCTGGATTACCCCGGTGCCAGGCGGTGTTGGCCCGATGACTATAGCTATGCTACTACAAAACACACTACTTGCAGCTACGCTTAACTGTCATCCGCACACTTAATGCACACATGGAACCGCTATAAAGTATCAGTATGACGTCGGCGTTACCCATACACCGATGCTATACACTTGACCATGGGATCCATGCATATAAATTAAATACCTAGAGCAGATAAGCTTGCCCCGAACCCAAGTTCAGGGCAAAACAGTATTAAATTAACTAAGCAGTAGCTTATTTAACTGCTTAACAAATTCAGAAGGATCTGACAACGCCTCGCCTTCAGCTAACAATGCCTGACTCAGCAATACATCAGACCATAACTCAAGATTTGAATCATCATTGCCTTCTTTAATTTTCAACATAACGGCATGTGTTGGATTAAGCTCTAATATAGGCTTACTTGCAGGGAAAGCCTGACCCGCAGCCTGCATTATTCTTTGCATATGACCGGTCATACCTTGCTCACCATAAACAACACAACTAGGAGAATCTGTTAATCTATGCGTCATCCTAACATCTTCAACCTTATCACCTAATGCTTTCTTAATAGCAGCAACAGTATTTTTGAAAGCTTTTTCTTCTTTTTTCTGCTGATCTTTAGTTGCCTCATCTTCAAGATCACCAAGATCCAATGCACCCTGCGAAACAGACTTCAAGGTTTTACCATCAAACTCAGTTAAGTGTGAAACCAACCATTCATCAACACGATCAGTTAATAGCAACACCTCAATATTCTTCTTAAGGAACACTTCCAATAATGGGCTATTTTTAGCAGCAGCAAAAGTATCCGCGGTTACATAGTAAATATGATTTTGCTTGTCACTCATACGCTCAACATAAGATGCCAAAGTAACATCTTCAACTTCAGAATCATTATGCGTAGATTTAAATCTTAATAACTTAGAGATACGATCTTTATTTGCATGATCCTCACCCGGACCTTCCTTTAATACCTGACCGAACTCTTTCCAGAACTTAGCATATTGTTCAACATCGTTATTAGCCATTTTTTCTAGCGTGCTGAGCATACGCTTAACCAAACCACTTCTAATCTTATCTGTAGACATATCAGACTGAAGCAACTCACGTGAAATATTTAAAGGTAAATCATTACTGTCAACTATACCTTTAACAAAGCGCATATACATCGGCATAAAATGATCAGCATCATCCATAATAAAGACCCGCTTCACATAAAGCTTCAAGCCTCGCTTATGCTCTCTATCCCATAAGTCAAATGGTGCTCTAGCCGGGATATATAGCAAACTAGTATATTCCAAACTACCTTCAACTTTATTGTGTGCCCAAGACAACGGGTTTTCAAAATCATGTGAGATATGCTTATATAAATCTTGATATTGTTCATCACTAATCTCACTTTTAGACAAAGTCCATAGAGCATTAGCCTGGTTTACAACCTCATCTTCAGCAATAATAATTTCGCCTTTTTCTTTCTTTTTCTTGTCATCTTCAGTTTCAATTGCTGGCATACAAATAGGTAGCAAAATATGATCAGAATACTTACGAATAACAGTACGCAAACGGTGATCATCTAAGAACTCTTGCTGAGAATCTTTAATATGCAAAATAATCTCACTTCCGCGCTGCGACTTATTAATATGCTTAACTGTATACTCACCTTTACCACTTGATTCCCACTCGACACCCTGCTCAGGAGACATGCCTGCTCTCCTTGTTTTTACAATCACGTTATCTGCAACAATAAAAGCCGAATAAAATCCAACACCAAACTGACCAATTAACTGTGAATCCTTAGCGTTATCGCCTGTTAACATCTCTTTAAATGCACGAGTACCAGACTTAGCAATAGTACCCAGATTGGATACAACATCCTCCATACTCATACCAATACCATTATCACGAATAGTTAATGTACTATGTTCCTTATTGAATGATATCCATATTTTAAGATCAGAATCATCTTCATACAGACCACTGTCGCTCAAAGCTTCGTAGCGCAGCTTATCTGCAGCATCAGAAGCATTAGATACCAGCTCCCGTACAAAAATTTCTTTATCGCTATACAGCGCATTTGCAACTAAATCTAATAATTGAGAAACCTCAGCCTCAAATACATGAGTTTGCGCATTAGTATTAGCATCTTGTGTAGAAACAGTCATTTACATTATCCTCCTAAATGGTTTTGTTAGTGCCATATAGATAAGGATGACCGCCATGTTTTTCAAGGTCACAAACCCAAATATAATAAGCTAATTAAGCTACAGCTATAGAGCAGCCCAAATGACATAAAAAACTCACATTACGTAAGCCTTTTATCTTAACCAACGATAAAACCCATGTGTCGCACTAGCAAATAAATCTATAACCAACATGCATGGTAAATACATTTGCTCCAGGATAATCAAGGCTATTATTAGAATCAGAGGCACCAACCAAATAATCATACTCCGCACCAACATAAAAGTTTTTATCTATATCATAAGTACCGCCGATACCAAACATTCCAGCATAATAATGGTCATTACCATAGGTTACTATAATCTCATCATCAAGAGATGAAGACTGAGTCACCGCTCGATACATTAAACCACCTTTAATATACACAGAAGACTTAACACTTACATGCTTACTAAACTTAGCCATTAAATCCCCATACCAAGACTTATAAGAATATGCCGTATCATCCTCATGATATAAAGCCTTCGCTAGGTATCCAAGTCCTAACTCAAGCGATACATTTGGTGAGAATTGGTAACCAACAGCACCATTATAGGCTAACCCACCATTTTCATTTTTAGTGTCAGTCCAATCACTGCTATCAAAATAACCTGCATAGTTCGTAGAACCATAACCCATACCTAAGTATTCATATAAAAAGCTACTAGGCTTTTGCTCAACAGTGCAGGTACTACCAAACCCACAACCATAACCTGTCAATGCCCCAGATAACATAAACAATGCAATGCTGATTTTACCCTTCTTTGTATTAAGCATATATATTCTCCCTTAGCTATGCCCTTAAGAATACCAACTTCCTTAAGGTAACATTAAGAATCTACCAAAAGGATAAAGTAATAGGAAGCAGTACATCTCCAAAAAACTAAATACAACACAATAAAGAAACAATAAACCTGAAAATGCTATCTTTATTCCTAATTGGAAACAAAAAAAATCCCACTAGGTAGTGGGATTTTACAATGTCGGAATTAACCTTTGAGTTACATACTAAGTTTGTAACCAACTTTAACAAGCCCCATAGATAAGGCCGGGTGAACTCCACCAGAATGAGTATCTGCTGTACCACCAATATAATCAAACTCTACCGATGCAAACACACTAGGGTTTATATCATAACTTGCACCAACACCAAACATTGGCGCCCAGTAGTGATCCTTAGTAGAACCCAGGTCGTAGATACTATCAGTTTCATCAGTAACAGTTCCAGGATCAAAAATAAGGCCCCTATAAGCAACACCAGCCTTACCATATATATCAAGCTTAGCTAACGATTGCATTGGTGCTGCTATATCCATACGTAAAGCAGCATATGCGTACCAAGAACTGAGCTTAGCACCAGCGAATGTGTAAGTTTTGGTAGTCGTCTGCCCTGCTGCAGATTCGCTCTCAACATCTCCTGTAATATTGAACTTCGCAGAAGCAGGATAGCCACCACCAAGCTCAATGGCTACGTGAGGCATAAACTCATAACCAATATCCCCGGCAAAACCAAAACCACCAGTGCCATTAGATATATCAGATAGGGTTGCACTTTCCACAGGTAACAACTGATATTTATAAATACTATCCCAACAGTCTTCATAGCTAGTACGACTATAACCACCGCCAAGCTCAACATACATAGATGGCGCAAATGATGACTCAATTGGCGCACTCATCATACTTGGACCACCAGCATAAACAGATGCAGAGCTAAGCACTACCGCTGCTAATATTAAATTCCCTTTTATAGACATAAACCCTCCCTTGATACAACAAACCTTTAAGAGGCAACAATAAATTTAAACTAAAAAATACATGAAGCAAGCTTAAAGAAACATTAACAAAATCAAGGCTATCAAATACATATACATAAAGCAAACTCAACTTGAAACACAAAAAAAAACGCAACCTACCCCATATGGAATAGATTGCGCATATATATTTAAGAATAGCTTAGTATTATTTAACTAACTAAAAATGATACGTAGCATCAACTGAAAGAAGACCAGCATTAGCTACAATGTATAGCAATCCAGTGTATTCAACACCAAGGTCAACCTGATTATTAACACTATAACTAAGACCAATAGCATCGAAAGGTAAGCCAACACTGTCACTATATGCATTCTCTGTTGATGAGCTGCCAGAAGTATAATGCCCAGAGGCAGATAACAATGCACAACCAAATTTACCATAAAGCTGCAAGCTTTCACCTAACGGCAAAATACCCTTAACAGCAGGCCCAACCAAGGTGCCATCAAGCGTGTAAGCATCTGTAATACCGTTGTTATCTTGATCGTAAGTGTAACTACCATAAATTGCATCTACCTCAACAGCAAAGTGTGGATTAAACTGATACCCAATAGCACCAAGACCACCAGTACCGCCAGACAAAGACTCGACATCAAGATTAGCCTCTGCAACTACAGAGAAAGTACCAACACCACCCTGTAAGTAATACCCTTTGCTTGCATCAGAGGCAACATCACTGCCAGCAAAGCTAGTAGTTGACATAGTACATGATAATATTGCAGCAGTTGCGCCTAGCAATAACAAATTAGTTGTCTTGGACTTCATATTCTACACTACCCTTTTTTAATTTACTTTTAATATACATATTAAATGGACGACAATAATAACAATAAAAACAATAAAAACAATAAAAACAATAAAAACAATAAAAACAATAAAAATCAAAGCCTATCTTATAGTCACCCCATAAGGTAGCAATACTATCTCCTGACAAAAGGCAAAAAAAAACCCGCCATAAGACGGGTTTCAACAGTAGTTAAAGTAAGATTAGAAGTTAAACTTGTAACCAACTTTAGCCATGTAAACAGTAGCCGCTGGACACATATCGTCTTCGCTTGTTCTTGTAGTTGAACCAACGTAGTTCATTTCAGCTGAAGCGTAGATGTTGTCATTGATGTCGTAGCTTACACCAGCTCCAAACATTGGCGCCCAGTAGTTTTCAGAAGTACTAGCAACATCATCAGCCTTACTAGTTATATTTCTGTATGCAACACCAGCTTTAGCAAATAAATTGATTTTGTCATTCATTTGCAAACCAGTATCTACACGTACAGCACCGTAGCCATACCAAGATTCAAATTCAACACCAGGTTGGGCAGGATTGTCATTAACTGCTGCAAGGTCAAATTTTGCAGTAGGTAAGTAACCACCACCTAATTCAACAGCCAAGTGAGGCATAAACTCGTAACCGAAGTCACCAGCAAAAGCCCAGCCACCATTCATGTTTGAATCATTACTTATGTAGTCATCTAATGACACCCACGTACCACCACTAGCAAATGTTAGCTCACTTTCAGCTTGATCCTGGTAGTTAGTAGTAGCATAGCCTGTACCTAACTCAGCGTAGAAGTATGGAGTGAAAGATGAAGATGCAACAGGAGCTGCCATCATATCTGGACCACCTGCATAAGCAGCACTAACACCAAAAGCAGCAGCAGCTGCAATAATTAAAGTTCTTTTTACCGACATTGTATTCCCCTTAAGGTTTATTAGTAAAACAATAAAGCCGAGATATTACCCAAGCTCTAAGCAAAAAACAAGCCTATTGCAAACCCCTTTCGCAAAAAGGCTGTTTAGTGCTAAAAATGCTATCGAATGGTGCAAATATAAACAATAGCAGGCAAAATCACTAAAAACTGACAACCAATCATAGGTGAATATCGAAAAAATACAGGCACATATGAGGTGAATATCGCTTTACATTGTTTTTTTGATCTCTTTTTGAACAAAAAAAGCCATTATAATTGTTAAAATAGACAAATATTAACCCTGAGCACCATCAATCCAACCACTATTGAAGCTGCAAAAGAACTTGTGTAGTCTCCACGCCAATGGAAATCATAAAAGGACCTAGCATATGCACTTAAAATACATAGCATCTTTCTCATTTGCACCACTACTTGCCATAAGCTCTATATCGTTAGGCGGGCAAATAGCAACCTATACCGGAGATACTAGCACCCCGCAAATAGCACAAGCACCACAGCAAAGCAGACCTTTCAATATTCACCTCAACTCTGGTTATTCCTGGAATAACTGGCAAGATAGCTACAGTCAATACCAATTCAATAGCAATGGATCAAATACATCCACTCTGGGACTAGATGCAAGCTATACATTTAACAAGTACTACAGCGCATCTGCTGGCTTCTTATCAATGCCAAGCATCGACTACACTCATAATGGAGGCCATACAATATCTCAGTGGCTTACTGACATCATGGGTGAGATTCACTATCAAACATATAATAATCTTAACTTATATATAGGGGCTGGTCTTGGTATACGATTCACTACATTTGATGGCCACACGTCACAAACCATAAGACCGGCAGCATTGCTAGGAGCAGATTACACAATTAATGATTACTGGGATATTCAATTGCAGTTCTTACGAGTCAACGCCGTTAGTAATGACAGCAATAATAACTACCTACCAACATCAAATAATCTGATATTCGGACTAGGCTACTCATTTTAGCCAATTATAATACTTACTAAGGAAGAAAAGACATGACCAAAAAATCATACCTCACAGCAGCGGCTATCATAGCCAGCATTACCACTATGACCCCAGCGCTATTTGCTGACAATAATACTGACCAAGCCTATCAAGTCTCCCCTCAACAGCTAGCTGAAGCAGCACAAAATGGTTACTTTATTGGGCTCATGCTTGGTTACACCAAATCAGACTGGGGCAACTTTCTAAGCCCAAGCACAATAACAGACAACGGCGATGGCGGCTTAGGAATAGAGCTAAATGGTGGGTACCGCTGGAATAATAGATTAGCTATAGAAACAGGTTTTGAGCACATCCCAAAGGTTAAATACACAAATAATAACCAAGAGTTTAGCGTTACTAGCTGGCTTAGCTACACTGCACTAGAGCTTGACGCCCCCATATCCGGCCCTATGAATGCTTTCTTACAAGCAGGGCTTGGGATCCACTATATTGATGACACCAAAACAAAATCAGAGTCAACCATACTGCCTTACTATGCTGTTGGAGTATCATACACTATCAATCAAAACATAAAGGCTAGCTTCAAGTGCTCGTTCTATAGCTCAAATGAAGAAATAGATGGCCACAACGGGTATGTACCAACAGTGAGCTCGTTCATGCTTGGCGCACAATATATGTTTTAAAACCAATAAGATGCAAGATATATTATAATACTATATGGCAAATCCCGTGCTGCAACACGGGATGATAAATAGCTACGACTAACCCCTTACGATGATAGCGCGCCAACTACACCACCACCCAAACAGCCAAGCCATCGATCTATTAAAATCTGAATACTACAATCTGCCATATCAACTGTTAACTCAAACGCCAGCTCATGAACAATTTGTAAAACATCATTATCCTTAATCAAGTCAGCAATACGATATCTTGCCATTCCAGCCTGCTTAACCCCCAGCACCTCACCAGGACCACGCTGAACCAAGTCTTCATGCGCGATTTGAAATCCATCGTTACTATCCTTAATAACCTGTAGCCTAACTGCACTACTTTTTGACAAAGGTGCCTCATACAACAAGACACAATAGCTTTCAATATCACCACGACCAACACGACCACGCAACTGATGCAACTGAGCTAACCCCAGCCTTTCCGGGTTTTCTATAATCATTAAACTCGCATTTGCAACATCCACCCCAACCTCTATAACTGTTGTTGCCACCAAGACATCTATCTTATGCACAGCAAACTTATGCATTATATTTTCTTTTTCAGCTGCCGACATTCGACCATGAACCAACCCAACAACTAACTTTGGCATAGCTTGCTGCAAAGATTGTGCCACTGTTTCTGCCGCCTGACACTGCAACGCTTCAGATTCTTCAACCAGCGTACAAACCCAATATGCCTGCTTGCCGGACAAACAATTATCATACACTCGCGATACAACCTGCTGACGCTTTTGCTGAGACAATAAAGCTGTCTTGACAGCAATCCTGCCAGAGGGTAACTCATCAATAACAGAGTAATCCATATCGCCATATGCACTCATAGCTAATGACCTCGGAATAGGGGTTGCAGTCATAGTTAACTGATGCGGATATATATTATCTACACTACCCTTTTCCTGCAGTGCCAGTCGTTGTGACACGCCAAAGCGATGCTGCTCATCAACAATCAATAAGCCCAACTTGTTAAACTTAACCTGCTCCTGAATTAATGCATGCGTACCTATAATTATCTGCACCGCCCCCGAAGCCAAACTAGATAAAACATCTCTTTTTTGCTGAAGCAACATCCCACCAGATAACTGACCAACATTAATATCAAAAACATTAAGCGCTTGCTTGAAGTTTCGATAATGCTGTTCGACCAAAAGCTCAGTTGGGGCCATTAATGCTACTTGAAACCCAGAATCAGCAACAGCTATCGAGGCAATAATTGCAATAATCGTTTTACCACACCCAACATCCCCCTGCATTAAACGCAACATAGGCCAACTTTGCTTAAGATCATTGTTAATCGTACGCATAACCTTTTGTTGCGCCAAGGTTAAATCAAACGGTAGATTATCGATTAACTCTTGCTGTCTTGAAAATGCTGTCGTCGCATAAGATAACCTCTGATGCACTAAAGAGCGCACCTGCAACATACTAAGCTGATGCGCCAACATCTCTTCAAAGACCAACCGATACCGCATAGCTTGCTGACAACGCGCATACTGCTCTAAATCAGCACCAGGGATAACATCTGGAAAATGCAATGACTTTAAAGCTAGCTTGAGCTCAACTAAAGAATATTTTTGCCGCACCTTATCTGGTAAACACTCATCTAACACATACTCATCACAATCTAGCATCGAAACCGCCTGCTTAGCCAACTTACGCAGCACAGATTGCTTTAACCCCTTAGTGGTTGGATACACCGGACTTAATGACTCTTTTAACATAAGGTCTGATGCCTTATCGATTGGCCGATACTCAGGATGAGACATAACCAAAGATCCAGAATATGGTTTTACTTCCCCAAAACAACAAATAACAACACCTGGCTCTGATAAAGCATTACTCTGCGCTTTATTAAAATGAAAAAATCTAAGCTTAATGACACCAGTATCATCTCTTAGCTCGCATTGCATAAATCTTTTATACCCAGATGATACAGTTACAGCGCCAACACTACCGGCAACAATAGATCTTCTACCAACTTCCAGATCTTTAATCGCCACAATACGGCTTCTGTCTTCATATCGATGCGGCAAATGGAATAAGACATCCTGCACTGTTACAAGACCAAGCTCATGCAACTTACTCAAAGTCTTAGGGCCAACACCTTTCAGCACAGAAACTGGAATACCAGACAACCACTTTCTACATTTTTGATGAGGATAAGACTGAACGGTCATGCAATACGATACACTTTAATTAACGATGAGATTTGCTTAACTCGCTTTAATATGCGAGCCAAGTGCACTCTGTTTTTAACCAAAATAGTAATTTCAACATAGTAGCTCTGACCATCTTTATCTTCCACGTTAATGTCTTCTATATTGCCCTTCTCATCACTAACAGCTAAAGCTAATGTTGCCAAAACACCTCTGCGATTTATCATCTCAACTGCTATTTTAGTTACAAAATCCTGATCAATATCTTTCTCCCAGCGAAGAGCAACTAAAGACTCTGGGTTTTTATTATATTGTGACAAATAGTGACACTTATCATTATGAACTTGCATACCTTGACCGGCATCAAATACACCAACAATAGGGTCACCAGGAATAGGACCGCAACATGAAGCAAACTCAAGCAGTACTCCATCAGTGCCCTGAATAGCTAAAGATGAACCGCTTAAATCATCACTTTCTGGAAATAAATAATCACCACTATCACAGACTATGCCTTTAAAGCGATGAGCAACAATTGGCGACGGCTTATTACCAAGCCCTACCTGTTCAAACAGGTCTTGCATTGTTTTGCATTTAGACTCAGCCAACACTGCATCTATTGCTTCTGTAGGGAGTTTTTTAAGTGACAATGATAATGATTTTAACTCTTTCTTTAATAACTGCTCACCAAGAGCAATCGATTCCGTACGACGCTGATGCTTGAGAAAATGCCTAACACTACTTCGCGCCTTGCTAGTTACAATGAAATCTAGCCAAGCTGGGCTGGGCCTGCCACGGGGAGAGGTTATGATTTCAACCGTTTGCCCGCTAGTTAGTGGTGTTGATAATGGGTAAAACTTACGATTTATTTTTACAGCGACACATCTATTGCCAATATCCGTGTGGACAATATATGCAAAATCAACTGCTGTTGCACCAGATGGTAGGCCTAATATCATTCCTTTTGGGGTAAATACATAAACCTCATCTGGAAATAAATCCAACTTAACACTCTCAATAAACTCAATAGAGTTACCCGACCTTTGCTGCAACTCTAACAAATTGCTCATCCACTGTTGCGCTCTTACCTGCGAATCAGATGCTTCACCCGTTGATTTATATAACCAATGTGCCGCAATACCATTACTAGCCATTTTATCCATGGCAGAGGTTCTAATTTGTATTTCTATTGGCAACCCATATGGGCCGAATAACGTAGTATGCAAAGATTGATAACCATTGGCCTTAGGTAATGCGATATAATCTTTAAACCTATCAGGCAGTGGCTTATAAAGACTATGAACCAAACCTAAAACACGATAACAACTATCGGCACTATCAACTATTACGCGGAAAGCATATACATCCATAATTTCATTAAACGGCAATCTTTTGTGATGCATTTTTCTATATATACTATATAAATGCTTCTCCCTTCCTTTAATTACGCAAGATGGCAATCTACTTGCAGCAAGACCATCACGTAACACTTGATCAATCAAAGCTAGAACCTTATTACGATTACCACGCGCCTTATCAACAGCACCTCGAATAATATGACATCGCCTAGGATACAAAGCAGCAAAACCCAACTCCTCCAACTCATTAGAAAAGTCCCTCATTCCTAATCTTTTAGCGATTGGGGCAAAAATCTCTAATGTTTCTTTGGCTATACGTCGACGCTTCAGAACAGGCAATGAACCCAATGTGCGCATATTATGTAAACGATCAGCTAACTTAACAATAATAACGCGAATATCCTTCGCCATTGCAAGCACCATTTTGCGAAAATTCTCAGCCTGCGCATGCGCCTGGCTAATAAACTCTATTTGTGTCAGCTTACTAACGCCGTCAACTAAATTGGTAACAACGGAGCCAAACTCTGCTTCCATATCTGATTTAGAAACGCTAGTGTCTTCAAGAACATCATGTAACAAGGCTGCCATGATGGTTTGGTAGTCCATTTTTATTTCTGCCAATATATAGGCAACAGCTAAAGGGTGTGTAACATAAGCTTCACCAGTACGCCGCCGCTGGCCACGATGAGCACTTAAAGCCATTGAATATGCTCTGTACACTTGCTCTATTTGAGTGCTGTCTAGGTAATCCAGCTTGTTTTTTAACTTCTTATATTGTCGCAACAATATCCCCTTATGCCATACTACATAGCATTGTATAACAAACTACCGAAGGGGATACACTATAACAATACTTAACTACTTACTTCTTCTTCTTCTGCTATACTAGTTCGCGTTTTAGTAATATCAAACCCTTCCGCTATTTCTCGTAATGCTACAACAGTTGGCTTGTCATTTTCTAGTGGAACCTCAGCATCTGCTGCACCAGACTCCAATAAATGAGCACGCCTTGCTGATATCAATACCAACTCAAATCTATTTTTAACATTCTTTAAACAATCATCTACAGTAACTCTAGCCATTTATATCCCCTTACACAATACACACTATATACTATCTGCCAATTAGCAGCCGGCCATTCTAGTGCTTTTTCGTTAATTCTTCCAGCAATAATGAAAATCTATCACTCTGACTATCAATTTTTAGGCGCTGCGACTGAACAATATGTATCATATCATTTAGCAAATCATCGAACTCATTGTTTACTAAAAGATAATCAAACTCATAGTAATGCTCTATTTCACTGCAAGCCTTACCCATCCTATGATCAATAACATCCTGACTATCTTGATTTCGACCCTGAAGACGCTGCAACAGGACCTCTAGCGATGGCGGAATAATAAAGATTGTTACAACTTTAGGAAATAACTGCTTGATTTGACGAGCCCCCTGCCAGTCAATCTCTAAAATAACATCCACGCCACTTTCAAGCTTCTCTAATACCCAACTATGCGATGTACCATAACGACAACCAAACACCTCTGCATATTCAAGAAAGGCATTCTCTGCAATCATGGTATCGAATTTGTCGTTATCTACAAAAAAATAATCAATACCATCTTTATCCTGCGCTCTAGCCGGCCTTGTTGTATGAGAAATGGAAACAGTTATTTTTGAATCTTGATCGAGCAACGCTCTAACTAACCTGGTTTTACCACCACCGGACGGGGCTGCAATTACATATAATCTACCTGCACTATTCAATATCACACACCTAAATTAACAAAATTAATGATACTACAGTATCGTATAGCAGATTAATCTGCTATAAACTGCTGCGCTTATATTTATTGCGTTGCATCTTACCTGCGAGGCAAGCGACAAGCAAGAACCATAACCAACAACAAAAGGCTCATCATGCGTTATAACAATAGACAACAAGACCAGCTGCGACCAATCAAAATAACAAGAAACTTTAGCTGTCACGCTGAAGGTTCAGTATTAATAGAGTGTGGTAACACCAAGGTCATCTGCAATGCCAGCGTTGAAAACAGCGTACCAAGATTCTTAAAAGATAGCGGCAAAGGGTGGATTACAGCTGAATACGGCATGCTACCAAGATCAACTAATACACGCATGGGCCGTGAAGCAAGCCGAGGCAAACAACAAGGTCGCACTATAGAAATCCAAAGACTAATAGGCAGATCTCTGCGTAGCGCAGTTGACCTAACTGCAATTGCAGGCCACACCATCACCATAGACTGTGATGTCATTCAGGCCGATGGCGGCACCAGAACTACGGCAATCTCTGGCGCATGCGTTGCATTAGCGGACGCACTAACACATATGGTCAACACCAAAGCAATCAATAGCATGCCACTTAAGCATCACATTGCAGCAATCTCTGTAGGAATACATAACAATACCCCAATACTAGATCTTGATTACCAAGAGGACTCTAATTGCGATACAGACATGAATATTGTAATGACATCTAAGGGTGAGTTTATTGAAGTACAAGGCACGGCAGAAGGCGTCTCTTTTTCTCATGATCAACTACAAGAAATGTTAAAGTTAGCACATAACGGTATAAATGAAGTAATAGCGCTACAAAAAAAATCTCTAGCTAGTTAGCTCTGTCATCCCGACCTTTATAGGAAAGTCACAATTAAACCACATAAATAAAGGATCATTGCCCATGGCCTCAATTCTTGACTGTATTTTCACCTGCTTTTCCTGCTGCCGGAAAAAAAACAACAACCATCAAATTAGAAAAAAATGGGCAGCAATACCCAGACCCGAACCAGGAGACTGGGCTGACAAAGATGAAGAGCAAAGAGATAACAATCAAGATACTTTTTGCAATACGGAGCTAACAGTCATTGGGACGAAATCACCTCTTCAAGAAGAGACTCCTTTGACAACCCCATAGATCCAGGGCCATACCAGCCATGTATTGAATGAATCAAACACAATCACTAACAAAATTAACCTAAAAAAAACATATTGTTAGATATTTTTGAGAATTTAGACTAGCATTGATGCTGGCCACTTCAACACAAGCTTCAAAGTATGCTAAAAAAATGAGAATAAAACCCCTTATGATTTTTCTGATCATATGCCTTGTGATCATCATTGCCCTCATGGTTTATCATAAACAATCCACCCACAAAGCGGCACCTACCGACAAGGCTATCACCACTGTTACCGTACAAACCTTCTCAAAAACAACCGCACCGCTAACAGTCACAGCCTATGGTACCACCGTGTCCCTGCAGTCCGTGATTGTCTCCGCCAAAACATCAGGGACCATTCAACGCATTTTATTTAAAGCCGGTGATACCGTCAAACAAGGGCAACAACTATTCAACATACAATCCAGTGACACCGACAATCAAATGGCTAAACTCAACGCCGCGCTAGAGGCTAACAAAGCCAAATACCTCAGCTATCAACAAGCCAATCAAGAAACCCCAGGCACCGTAGCACAAGTGGATGTCGATAGTGCCAAAGCGGACTATCTCGCTGCCAAATCGGCTTATGCCGCAACCAAAGCCGAAACGTTAATCACCGCCCCGGTTGATGGCACCGCGTCTGACACCAATCTTGCCATTGGTAGCACCGTCAGTGAAGGCGATCCGCTGGTGACCATCAGCAACCTGCAATCATTGCAAGTGAAATACAGCCTGCCAGGGAAATACCAACAACAAGCCGCAACCAGTCAAGCGATCACTTTTACCCCTAATGATCAAAAAAAATTGTTTAAAGGTACGGTCGCCTACGTGTCGCCTGGGCTCGACACCAATAATAACGTCATACTCAGAGCCAACTTCAATCAAAAAAACCAACTGAGCACCAACGTCTTTGGCCAGGTCACTCAGACAATCGATCCCAACCAGCAAGCCTTCACCCTCCCACAAACGTTGGTTCAAACTGACAGCGGTGGTTTTTATGTGTATATCGTCAAAGACAATAAAGTCACGCAACAATACGTTGACACCGGCCGCATCTCTCAACAAGGCAACGTCACCATCACCAAAGGAATCACCGACAAAACACCCGTGATTGTCTCTAACCTCACCACCCTTAGCCCAGGACAAACAGTCGCCACACAGGAAAAAGAACCATGAATTGGGTCGAGCGCCTCTTTAAATACAAGCTCACAGTCTATTTAATCACGATCGCTGTTTGCTTATTGGGTCTGTTTAGTCTCTTCTTAATAGAATTAGCCCCCTTTCCTACCATTAAATTCAATACCATAGACATCAATCTCAGCTACCCTGGCGCCAATGCAGAAACCATGCAAACACAAGTCACAGATAAAGTTGAGAACGCCCTGCAATCCATCCCTAATGTCAGCAGCATCACCGCCAACACCTTCAGTGAGTCTACCAATATCGAGTTAACCCTCAACACCAACAGCGCCATGGATCTCTTACAAATTCAAATCCGAATATTACAAGCCATTGCTGCCAGCGACTTGCCTAGCGATGTCCCAGAACCTAGCATCGATGTATCATCAAACTCTTCGGTGCTGCTCGCCTATGTGTTTACCTCCGATGAAATGACTTCCTTTGACATCGTTAATTTTATTCATGCAAAGATAACGCCTCAACTCATCACTATCCCAGGCGTGACTCTTGCCTCAAGCTCACAAGACCCCGTGATTCACATTCAGCTACACCCTGATAAATTAGCACAATACGCGATCAACATCCCAACCATACTGCCGCGCATTAATGAATCCTTCGAATCTCAGCCAACAGGCAATTTATACCTCAATAAACAAGCGTACTTACTGGGTATCAATAACTCGATCAACACACTGCCTGATTTCAACAACTTGATTATTGACAACCAAATTGGCAATGATGGCACCAGCAACCCCATCACCCTAAAAGACATCGCCAGCATTCACTTTGCACCCAGAAACCTTGTCCTCACCAACTCCTACTCTGTCAATGGCCACAGTGCTCAAGCACTGTGGATTTACACAACAACCACTGCCAACCCATTTGAAGTATACAACAAAAGCCAGCAGGTCATGGATAACCTGTCAAGCACCTTGCCAGCTGATCTAAAAATAATGATAGTTAACAACCAAGCAAAAACCATGCATGACGCCTTCACTGACGTGGCTTTCACCATATTAATCGCAAGTATCTTAGTGCTGTGCATTGCATTTGTTTTTTTAGGTAGACTACGCACTACCTTGATCCCTATCATCACAATCCCCGTGTGCTTGTTGGGCGCTACCGCCATCATCACAGCCCTTGGTATGTCACTCAACATACTCACTTTACTGGCCTTTGTAATTGCTGTTGGTTTAGTCGTTGACGATGCCATCGTGGTGGTGGAAAATATCACCCATCACATTGAAAATGGCATGGCCAGACGCGATGCCATTGTCCATGGTACCAACCACATCGCTAAAACCGTCATGGGCATCACCGCCACTTTGCTTGCCGTCTACTTGCCCATTGTTTTTTGCAGCGGAGCTTTTATTACGCTACTCAAAGCCTTTGCAATCCCATTGGCTGCGGCTGTTTTTATCTCTGGCATTGTAGCATTAACACTCACACCCATCATGAGTTGTTACCTCATCTCATCACAGCCGCCTTCTCGCTATCAACGCTGGTTCAATCAACGCCTTCATGCGATTATTGATTACTACAATGCAATGCTGTCATACACACTTCACAGACCCTTTGCCTCATTATCCGTCATTATTGTTTTAATCGGTGTCGGTATCTTTTATAGCTTACAAGTGCCCCACAGCTTTTATCCTGATGACCCTTATGGCTCCGTGAATATCACCATACAAGCCACACCGCAAGACACCCCCGAATCACTCACCAAACAATTAACATCGCTGTCCTCCTTTTACAACACACCCAAAACAAACTTCTATTCTATCGAAATTGACCAAGACACCACCACCGGAAAAATGACTGGCACCTTAGCGATCCACTACAAAGACGCATATTTGCATCAGATTAAGGGATTCACCAATCAAATTAACACCTATTTGAAAAAAAATCAGCTCGACACAACAACAGCTTCCATGACAAAATTCAGAAGCTGGGGGAGCAACGACGTTGAATTCATTATCTATGGGCAAACAAGCGTTAATCAAGTTAATAAACAGGCCGATCAATTAACCAAGCTCATGAAGCAATCACCTATTTTTTCCTACGTCAACAATTCAATTAACCAACCACAAAAACAACTGTCGTTTGACATTGACGCCGAACAATCAGCCCGATTTGGACTGTATAAAAATGACATCGCTGGCCTACTATCAACTTTTTTTGGTGGCTATCAACTCAGCAACTATTTTAACATCGCCGGACTCAGTGTGCCCATTGTTGTGCAACTAGATGATGCCAGTTTATCTAATCCTGATGCCCTACAAACACTGCAAATAGCCAGCCCTGACAACAGCACTGCATTTCCTTTGACGCAGTTTGTTAACCTCAACATGGCAGCAAAACCCACCGCGATCAGTTCCATGAATGGCCAACCTAGCGTGACCATTTTAGCCAACTTAGCCAAAGGCCATCAACTGTCCGACGCCATTCCCTACATCAATACACTGATGGCAACCAAAGCCCCGACATTGAATATTGCATACCGCGATAATGCACTGCAATACATCGAAGGCAATTCACAAACCTTCATGATCGCCGGGCTCGGTTTATTTTTTATCTACTTATTGCTCGCGATATTATTTAACAATATCGTGGACCCGTTTATCATCCTATTAACGGTGCCTTTTTCCATTGTCAGCGGCATACTCAGTTTATATATCCTTGGCGATACATTAAATCTCTATAGCACCTTGGCCTTGATTACATTAATTGGACTCATCACCAAGCACGGAGTGTTGATTGTGCAATTCGCTAATCAAGAACTCACCAAAGGATTATCACCAATGAGTGCTGCCCTTAATGCAACACGCGATCGCTTCCGCCCCATCATCATGACGACACTCGCGATGACATTAGGCGCCCTGCCCTTATTACTGAGCCAAGGTGTCATGTATGTCGCTAGACGAGATATCGGTATCGTGCTGATCGTTGGGCTATTGGTTGGCACGTTGTTTTCACTATTTATCGTGCCGCTGGTATACACGCTAGTGAAACGAGCCGAAGGCACCTATGCCACACACACCACCGACTCACCGTCACACTAGCCTGACATTTGATTATTAATGGCACATGATCATAAAGGACCTGCTAATTTTAAAGATGAAGCCCTATTATCTCTAATGTTGAGAACTCGGCCCTCAACCTCCTTAAGTATTGTGTGTTTAAAGAAGGTTTCATCACCCCAATCTAGAAGGTATTGAAATATTAGTTCTAGGAGTTCTCTCGGTAATTGTTTGAATATCGAAAATGTCTCTCTGCTTTGCATACAAGCAAAGTATTGCAATACGTTCTGCGCACGCACTTTTTCTTTATCATAGAATAAAGTGCTAGCATATTGTGGATTAAACATAACGCGTTTTCGACCATCTGTTGTTATATTATCTGTAACAAAAACAGGGGTAAGAATGGGTACGAATAATCTTTTACTAATACCATCTAAACGAACCAACACAGTAAACTTAACAGTAACTAAGAATCGCATATCCTTATCATCTGATTGTTCATTTTGTGTCCCGCCAGTCATCAATCGTCTTAACCTATTGACCAACGTCATGCTCTCAGCCAAAGATAAAAGGATACAAACCCTTAATGCCAACTGAAGCTCTAGAACGTTAATATCTTCAAGATCTAACCGGCCACCATCATCGCCTTTTAACAAGTCGTTTAGACCAAGCGATGTCCTTTGCATATCAAGCCTTTCACGCTTCAACAGTTCCTTTAATAATGGATGATCTTTTAGGTAGTTCACAAATTCTTCTTGACCCTGACCAATGTTTCCACATACCCTACTACAATATCTCTTTATATCTTTTGGTAATATGTGTCTTTCCTCTTGCAACCTTCCTCCTGCAATAGTATTACTTCGATTATAGGGGAAATAATGGGTTGCGATATTAAATAATAATAAAGAGGCTCGAACAATTAGCAAGAATTGAGAAAAGACTTCTCGATGTTCAATTTGCATAACTGACAAAAGAATTTGCATCCCTTCTGCAAGCAAGAAAATTACTACAGCCACAACTCCTCTTTCATTGTGATACAGCCCAAACCAGGTATCATTTAGCCCTTTAGCACAAAGCTCCTCCAGTTCTGCTAGAACGACAATAGCATCATAATAATGACACAGCTTTTGTGTATAATCCCAGCTCTCCCTCTCAGAGAATCCTTTTCTAGTAATCGGAAAATTCCATGCGGGCATACGACAACCTTAATTTTATATAAAAAAACAGAAGAAAATAGTAGCCAATGAGAACCTTGTCAAACAGTTGGTTAATTATCTCTATTTTAATTCTTTCTTAAGATACTAATAATGATGAACTTGATGGATCCCAATCATCGAACTATAGGTTGTTAGCTTATAGCGGTAACAGTGAGAACATATATGCGTCTTTAACAACTTATACCTGGACGCTTACGCATCAAAGAAGGCTAAATTGATATTGGCGTCACTGGCATACACGACAGTGATGCTCCTACACACCATCCTTGTATTCAATGACCAATGGCGCATGATCTGAAAAGCGTTGGTCTTTATAGATAGATACTTTAGATACCGCGCCCTGCAAGTTAGGTGTGATAATTTGATAATCAATACGCCACCCCACGTTGTTTGCCCATGCCTGACCGCGATTAGACCACCACGTATATTGGTGTGGCTCTTGATTCACTTCACGAAAAGCATCGACCCAGCCTTGTTGCGTAAATAGATCATCTAACCATTGACGTTCTTCTGGCAAACAACCTGACCGCTTTTGGTTTGGCTTAAAGTTTTTAATGTCGATTTCTTTGTGCACTATATTCCAATCACCGCAGATAATTATTTTACGGCCTGACTGAACTTGCTCTTGCAAGATACTTTCATAACGTTGCATAAAATCAAACTTCTTTGCTTGGCGCTCATCACCACTGCTGCCCGATGGCAAATACAATGACACCACACTAAGGTCGCCAACATCCACTTGCAAATAACGACCTTCAGTATCAGCACAATCAAAGCCCAGACCTTCTTTGATACAATCTGGCTTATAACGCGAATACACACCAACACCACTATAGCCTTTTTTTTCTGCGTCTGAAAAATAACAATGGTAGCCCTCTGGCCTAAACACTTCGCCTTCCAACACCGCCATTTGCGCCTTAGTTTCTTGCACACAAACAAAATCTGCATTCTCTTTAAGTAACCACTCAAAGCAACCTTTACGTTGCGCTGCGCGAATGCCATTCATATTTAATGATATAACTTTCATTTCAAACTCCAACCAGATCGGCAGCAAATAATTTCTTTAAAACTAAAATAACATCTGACACCGCTATTAAAGACATTGCTCTGTCATCATGCACGCGTGAATGAAATGTGGCTCTTTTTGCGGCGCCATATTTGCTAATTGCTAGCTCATAACGATCGATACAATGTTCTTGCGCCTGATACGGACCTGAAAGCTTTGGTGTTGCCACCGCATACAAACCAACAACAGGAGTATTAACCGCCCTAGCTAGATGAGATGGACCTGTATCTGGCGACAATAGAGAGTCAACTTGCGCTAACAAAGCAACTAACTGTGACACTGTAGTTTTACCAGCTAAATTAACTGGCTCTTGCCCACACCTACTAACAACCTCAGCTACAACCTTTTGTTCCGCCAAGCATGCTGAACCAACTATGACAACATTAATTCCATGCTGCATTACATAATCAATTACAGCAACGTATCTTTCAACTGGCCAGTTTCGCTCTTGCTTGCTCGCCGTAATACAGACCGCCAACCAGGGCGTGCTAGATGAAACAATAGCTTTCGCCCAGTTATAATCATCACTAGAAATAGGCAAGTCCCACTTTGCATCACCTAAATTAGACACCCCAAGCTTGGCAGCAAAGCTCAAGTATGCATCCACAAAATGCTCATCTTTATATGTAAGACGCTCATTAACCACAAACCCATGACCATCTCTGCCTCGCACCGAATCAAACCCTATTTTTCTAGGAGCAGATATAAGAGGACACAATAAGTTGGAAGACATGCTAGCCTGCAATACCAATAACACATCGCTTTGTTCACGTCGCAAAATCTTGCGGGCTTGCCACCATTTTTTTAATGTTTTTGGTTTTGGCACCACAATAAAGCGCACACCAGCCATACCCTTTAGCAATTCATAACCCAGCTGACTTGTTACCCAAACAATATCAGCATCAGGAAAAGATCTCTGTAATACTCTAACCAAAGGAACAACCAACACAATGTCGCCTAAGGCCGACAAGCGCAACAATGTTATTTGCTTAATATCTTTAGTGCCACCTTCCTGATTAAAATCTAACATATCCAAAACTTAAGATTAAAATGGTAACACCAGATTTGCATCGATATGTAGCAGCTCACGCCGAAAACATTCTTGTACTGCATTTAACTCTTCAGCAGTATTTGCCTCAAAACGAATAACCAAATAAGCAGAAGTATTAGATGGCCTAACCAATCCCCAACTTTCACCAAAATCAACACGCAAGCCATCTATAGTTATCTTGTCAGCATCGCCAAAATTTGAATCGTTAATTAATGATGCCATAAAATTAGCCTTACGATCTTCTGCCATTGGCAACTTTAACTCTGGAGTATTAAAGCTATCTGGCAAAGACAAAAACAAATCATGCGAGGTTTTGTTTTGTGCTGCTAAAATACGTAGCGCCCTCGCACCAACATAAGCACCGTCATCAAAGCCAAACCACTCATCATTAAAGAATATATGACCACTCATCTCGCCAGCAAAAGGGGCTCCTTCCTCTAGCATTCTTTTTTTAATTAACGAGTGCCCTGTTTTGTTCATTATAGGTTTGCCACCCCACGCTGTAATCATACGAGGCAAGTTATGTGTACACTTCACATCAAATATAATTTTACTACCTGGATGCTCAGCCAACACTTCGCGAGCAAAAAATAACAACTGCCTATCTGGCCAAATAATATCACCTTGACTAGTAATAACCCCTAAACGATCCCCATCACCGTCGAAAGCCAAGCCAATGTCAGCTTTATGCTCACTAACAGCATTGATAATATCCTGTAGGTTTTCTGTAATTGTTGGGTCAGGGTGATGATTAGGGAAATTGCCATCAACTGTGCAGTGTAGCTCTACAACCTCACAACCTAGAGCTCGATACAAATCAGGCACCAACACTCCCGCCACACCATTACCGCAATCAACTACAACTTTAAGCGGTTTTTCTAGTTTAACATGTTCAACAACATAACTCTTATACGGAGTTAAGATATCAAAATATTCTAGCTGACCTTTAACCTTGGCTATTTGCCATTCTTGCTGACATATTTGCTGATATAATAACTGCACACCCTCAGTACTAAGAGTTTGACCGGCGAGAACTAACTTAAACCCATTATGATGGCCAGGATTATGACTTGCTGTAACCATGATTCCAGAATTAGCCGATAAAGTTTTAGTTGCAAAGTAAACAAGAGGTGTTGGCACCATACCGACATTAACAACAGAACAACCAACATCTAGTAGCCCAGAAATTAGAGCATCTGTTATTTCCTCTCCAGTTAAGCGACCATCACGGCCAACAACGGCCTCAGTTTCACCATTAGCTAACACTTGAGAACCAAAAGCCAAACCTAGAGCATAAGCCATGGATACATTAATACCGTCTTCTGCCACCGGCCCTCTGATATCGTAGGTACGAAATACACCCTGAGCTACTTCTGTTGGAACATTATACTTAATCGATTTATTCACCTGTGCTACCAAAACCACCCTCTCCTCTTTCTGTTATTTGAAATTCATCAACAATTGTAAACTGCGCTTTTAATATAGGAACTATAACCAACTGAGCAATGCGAGCTCCTGGCATAACCGTATAATCAGCCACCCCACGATTCCAGCATGACACCATCAGCGGCCCATGATAATCAGAATCGATTAACCCAACCAAATTACCAAGTACTATGCCATGCTTATGCCCCAAGCCTGATCTTGGCAAAATAACTGCAGCTAAAGATGGGTCTGCTAAATGCATTGCTATGCCTGTTGAAATTAGCTCTGTTTGCCCTGGTTTCAAGCACAAAGGTTCGTCTACACATGCCACCAGGTCAAGTCCAGCAGACCCATCGGTAGCATACTCAGGAAGAGCTAACTCTTTGTTTATTTGTTTATTTAAAATTTTAAGCTGAATTGGACGATACAAAATAACCCACCAATATTTAGGAAAGTGCATAAGGCTATCTGTTTTTGCTCATAGTTGCAATTCATATACTACCCCCTAAGCCAATACGCTCAGCTTAATCTACTAGCATCATCCAACCTAACCGCTTGCTTTTTTAGCAAAAGCTATATATAAACTCACCCTCTAACGCAAAGATAAAGATGCTGACATCCATTTAATGCCACATTTTAATATAATCTAGTTTACAAACCAGGCCTAGTTTGATATAAAACTGCGCTTATTCAGATTTATACGGGAGTTTTGACATGTCAAGAACATGCCAAGTCACGAGAAAAGGCCCAGCAGTGGGTAATAATGTTTCTCATGCACAAAATAAAACCAGAAGACGTTTTTTACCAAACCTTCACAAAAAAAGAATTTTTGTACCTAGCCTGAAACGCTACATCACACTAAGAGTTTCAGCTAGAGGCCTACGCACTATAGATAAACTAGGCATAGATGCAGTACTAGACAAAATAAACAACAACGAAGATATCAACTAAAGGCAATCACCATGGCAAAAGGTCCTCGCGAAAAAATAATGTTACTATCTACCGGCACAACTAAAGATGGTAAAGCTACAGGTTATTTTTATACAACATATAAAAACAAAACAAACTCACCTGAAAAACTAGAACTTATGAAGTTTGATCCAAGAGCTTTTGATGAAAAAACCGGCAAGTTCGGTAAAATGGTTAAGTTCAAAGAGAAGAAAATACCTAAATAACAATAACATGCATTCAGGTGCTAGCCACTCGGTTAGCACCTACCCCCTCATATTATACAAGCCCAACTACATAACAGCTGAATTTGCAGAGCCAGCGCAATATGCTAAGCTGCGTCACTCATACAACATATATAATAGGGACATCATGAAAACAGCACTTCTTGCAGTCTGTCTTGGGGCAACATTAACCGCAGGAGCAACTCAAGCACAAAGCAACATATTTGCCGGAGTATCTATTGGGTCGTCATCACTGTCAGGCAAAGCCTACAACATAAACGAAACCCAAACCGAATGGTCTGCCATAACAAGCACTGGAACCAATTTAACCGGAGCAATTGGTGCACACCTAACTCCAAGCTGGGCTGCAGATATCGAGCTAACATCTACCAAGAACTCACTCAAAAACAATAGTGGATACAGCTCTAATGGCAATATTGAGTCTCTGATTTCAACCTTGAATGTTTTTTATGCCGTCCAAACCACAGGTGAACTATCACCATATTTAGGACTTGGTGCTGGTCTATTCTTACCAAGAGGAAACTTAGAAGACACCTTCACTGACCACCACGCGGCAGCCCAGCTAACTCTTGGTTTAAACTATGAAATAAACCCCAAGGTTAGCGTAAATGCATATTACCGATTTGTTGCTGTTTTAGATGCAACACTTGATGGCTGGGGCAGCAGCTGGGACGAAACTTACTACCTACCTGCTCTCCACCTTTTCAATATAGGCATACAATATAAGCTCAACTAAACACAACAATAAGAGCAATGCAGGTTTCAACTACAATGAGACCTGCTATTGCAGCTATAATACCTCTCGCAAAAAATGTCCAGTATGAGAACCATCTTTTTGAGCTACCACTTCAGGCGATCCAGATACCAAGACCTGACCACCTCCAGCTCCTCCTTCCGGACCCATGTCAACTACCCAGTCAGCAACTTTAATAACATCTAAGTTATGCTCAATAATGACAATAGTATTACCATGATCACGTAACCGCATAATAACAGACAACAATTGTTTAATATCATGAAAGTGCAGCCCTGTTGTTGGCTCATCAAGTATATACAAGGTTCTGCCAGTTGCCCGCTTAGATAGCTCGCGCGACAATTTAACTCGCTGAGCCTCACCACCAGATAAAGTCACAGCATTTTGCCCTAAAGTAATATAAGACAAACCAACATCAACTAAAGTTTCTAGCTTCCGCTTAACCGCTGGAACATTTTCAAAAAACGATAAACTATCTTCTATAGTCATATGCAATACATCTGAAATATTTTTACCTTTGTATAAAACTTCCAATGTCTCTCTTTTATACCTAGCACCTTTACACACATCGCATGTAACATAAACATCGGCTAAAAAGTGCATCTCTACTTTAATAACACCATCACCCTCACAAGCATCACATCTGCCACCATTAACATTAAAGCTAAACCTACCAGCCTTATAGCCTCTAGCTCGCGCCTCTTTTGTGCCAGCAAACAATTCACGTATTGCCGTAAACATGCCTGTATATGTTGCAGGATTAGACCTAGGAGTACGCCCAATAGGGCTTTGATCAATATTAACTACTTTATCTAGCTCATCTAAGCCAGTTATTGACTCATGCGGACCAATAACATGGCTTGTTGCACGATTTAACTGCTGCGCTGCAATAGGATACAAGGTGCCATTCACTAAGCTAGACTTACCAGAACCTGAAACACCAGTTACACAAGTTAGCAATCCGATAGGCAAGGTTAAAGTAACATTCTGTAGATTATTAAGTGATGCGCCTTTTATTACTATTTTCTGCCTGCAAACATTCTCTAGCCTCTTTGTTGGCACCGGTATTGAGAGCTCACCTGACAAATACTTACCAGTTAATGAGTCGCTGTTTTGCTTAATCACATCAGGCGTGCCAGCAGCAATAACTTGCCCACCATGAACACCCGCACCAGGACCCAAATCAACCAAATAATCAGCTCTCAACATAGCATCCGCATCATGCTCAACCATAATAATGGTATTACCTAGGTTTCTTAAATTTTCCAGAGAAAGCAGCAGCCGATCATTGTCGCGTTGATGCAGCCCAATAGATGGCTCATCCAATACATACATAACACCAACCAAACCTGAACCTATTTGACTTGCTAAACGTATACGTTGCGCCTCCCCGCCAGATAGAGTGTCAGCACTTCTACCCAGAGTTAAGTAATTAAGACCAACGTTTACTAAAAAACCAAGCCTAGCAACAATCTCTTTAATTATCTTGTCTGCGATTTGACCCTGCTGACCTGGCAGCTCCAGCTGCATAAAAAACTGGTGGGCATCTTGTATAGATAAATTTACAATATATGGCAACCTACAACCACCAACATGAACATGACGAGAAGCTTCAGTTAAGCGCTCACCATCACAACTAGGACATTTACTTAAAGTAAGGTATTTCGCCAACTCTTCGCGTACAACTTGTGACTCCGTCTCATGGTAACGCCTCCTCATGTTCGGAATAACGCCCTCAAAAGCATGAGTACGCTGAGTTGTTTGACCTTTAGCGTTTGTATAGGAAAAATCAATTTGCTCATTACCACTGCCGTATAAAACTACCTGCTTAAGATCTTCCGCCAACAAAGAAAATGGGCTTTCGATATTAAACTTATAATGAGTAGCCAGTGACAATAGCAGCTGATAATAGTGAGTATTTCGCCTATCCCAGCCACGCACTGCGCCACCAGCCAAGCTCAGCTCGTCATTTAAGATGACTTTGGTCGCATCAAATAACTGCTGAACTCCAAGACCATCACATCCAGAACAGGCCCCCTTAGGGTTATTGAAAGAAAAAATTCTAGGCTCTAACTCTTCCATACTATAGCCACAGATAGAGCAAGCAAACTTAGCTGAAAATACCACATCTTCATTGTTACTTGCCATATCACTCATAACAACTAAGCCATCAGACATATTAACCGCAGCCTCAAATGATTCTGCCAGCCTAGATTCTTGACCAGGTCTTATTTTCAGCCTGTCAATAACAACCTCTATAGTATGCTTTTGCTTAGGATCTAAAGTAGGAAAATCATCTAATTCAACAACATCACCATCTACTCTAACTCTAACATAACCCTGGCTTTGTAGCTTAGCTATAATCTGGTGATGCTCACCCTTACGACCTCTAACCAGCGGTGCCATAATCATAATTGCACTTTCATGGGGCAGTTGCATAGCATGATCAACCATCTGAGCAATAGGCTGCGCCTCAAGGGTAACATCATGCTCCGGGCAAAAAGGCTGACCAACCCTGGCATATAACAACCTGAGATAATCATAAATTTCAGTAATAGTACCTACAGTTGATCTTGGGTTATGCGATGTAGCTTTTTGCTCTATGGATATTGCAGGCGACAACCCCTCTATTAAATCAACCTCAGGTTTGCTCATTACCGACAGGAATTGACGCGCATATGCCGACAGCGACTCCACATACCGACGTTGCCCCTCAGCATAAATAGTATCAAATGCGAGAGACGACTTACCTGAACCTGATAAACCGGTTATAACTACGAGCTTATTGCGTGGCAGGTCTATATCTATATTCTTTAAATTATGCGTACGCACGCCTCGTAAAACTAACTTTTCCATAACCAACCTTTAAAAAAACAAGGATGACATTATACAGACTAAACACATCAAAAAGAAAGCAAATACACAATAACAACAGAGATACAATCAAAGATAAAACCAGACATCAAATCATTACTACCTAGCACCAGCATTGCTAGGCTTAATCAAGAAAAAATATACCAGCAACCCCATTACTGACAAGCCAATCATAGCTAATGCCAATATACTACTGCCAGATAAAGACATGCTAGAGGTAATGATACCACTAAAAAGAAAAGGTATTAGTAATTGAAAGGAGCCATATAGCGCACCAGCTGAGCCACGATTATTACTAAAAGGACTCAAAGCCATAGACATGGCAATCATCGCAATAAATAGCACACCAACAGCTCGTAAAGAAGCACTTAATAAAACCCAGTATTTATTATTAAATCCAAAATATATACAGACAGACAGCATAAGACCGCTAAACAATATAATTAAAATACCTAAAATCAACGTGTTATACCGCTTTAATCTAAAGATAACTTTTGGTGATATTGCCTTACCAATCACCCCCACAATCCCTACCACTACAGATAGCCACCCAAAAAATATAGGAGACACTCCAAACTCATGCTGATAGATAAATGAACTCATCGTAACGTAGATAATAGTTGCAGACATTGATATACCAGATAGCAACATACAGCCCACAAACACCCTCTCCTTAAAAAAAGAAAGATAGTTGAGCGCCAAGGGTCTAATACGAAAGGCATCAGCATTTAGGTTTTTATTAGTCTCTTCCAAGAAAAATACTAAGGCCATTAATACTACAAATATAAACACCCCCAATAGAATAAAATTAGACTGCCAACCAAACCAAGACTGCATATAACCGCCCAAAGCTGGAGCTAACATTGGCGACAAACTAACAAACATTGACAGATAAGACCCAAGAGCAGCCAATCTTTCGCCCTGAAGAACATCTGCAACAATAACTCGACCAAGCCCCCAACAAACGCCACTACCAATACCTTGCAGTAATCTAAAAATTAAAAATATTTCTATCGACGTGCTCATGGTTGCCATAAAACTACAGATACAAGCGATAGATAAACCAAATATAACTACTATTTTGCGCCCAATCTTATCTGACAGAGGACCATACACTAACAAGCTTAAAGCAACTCCCAAAATAAAAAACGTTACCGATTGCTGCATATGCTGCTTATCTGTATGCATATACGTCATAATGTTAGGCAATGATGCTAAATGAATATCTAAACCAAGCGAGCCACACAAAACAAGTAATATTGCCAAACCTAGGATTTTAAACTCAGCAGCCGTTACCTTTGCCGGCCTAATTTTGTCTGTATTATTTTTCATAGTGCGTCCATACTATCCATAACAAGCCGCAATAACAAACGATGACTTATTAGAACAGCAAGGCTATTACATTTCATCGGCAAGCTCATTGAATGTAGACCGTGATGCTGATGATTTGTCTTGAGTTGCTCGATATGAACCGGCAGACCATAGAGTGGCGAGCAGCAAAACACTCAGTATCGCACAGACCATAAGCGTGATATAAAATCCATACCAATGCCAACGAGTGACTATATAACCAAGAGGATAACCAGATAGGGCGGCACCTAAATAACCCCACAAACCAATAAAGCCAGTTGATGCGCCCGCGGCTTTTTTATGGGAAAGCTCAGCTGCTGCAACACCAATTAACATTTGCGGACCGAAGATAAAAAATCCAATTCCAAAAAATGTTGCGGCATGAATAAAGTAGTAGTTACCAGGAAGCTTCCATAGAGCAAGTATGGCAACAATGGTTCCAACACAAAACAAAGTATTGGTTTGACCACGACGGCCTAAAAAACTTGTGTCAGACAACCATCCCGCAGCAAGACTACCTAAAAATCCTCCAATTTCAAAAAATGATAGACAACTATCGGCGCGGGTAATGGAGTAACCATGTTCATGTAAATATACAGCACCCCAATCATTGATAGCGGTGCGAATTATATAAACCATCACATACGATAATGCCAAAATCCATAAGTAACGATTATTGAATACGTATTTGGTTAATATCTCTTTTAAAGATGGCAGTTGGCTTGTTGGTTCTTGAGATCCTGCCGGGTGATCTTGTTTGTAGTCTTCAATAGCAGGTAACCCTAAAGTTTCTGGCGTATCTCGAAGACGATTTATTAGTATAGCTCCCATGACAATGCCGAGGATGCCAGGGATAATCATTGCTGCTTGCCAACCCCAGAACTCTGCACTCACACCTGCCAAAATAGGAATCAGCGCACCACCGACATTGTGACAGGTATTCCAACCACCCCACCAGCGACCGCGTTCGCGCTGTGAATACCAATGTGTTAACAGCTTGGCGCAAGGAGGCCAACCCCAACCTTGGAAGACACCATTGAATACCCATAAAATTAAAAAGTAATGGATATTGGAAGTCATTCCAAAGAAAATATTGGCTATCCCTGTGGCTATCAAACCAAATGACATAAAGTAGCGTGCATTAGCTCGATCTGAAATGACGCCACTAAGAAATTTACTAAAACCATAAGCGATGTAGAACGCGCTCGCAATCAAGCCAATTTCAGTTTTACTGACATGTAACTGGGTGATCAATAATGGAGCGACAAAGGTAAAGCTTTTGCGCGTGAAGTAAAAAAACGCATAGCCAAAATACATGCTATATAAGATGCGGATTCGCCAATAACGATATTCGTTGTCGATAGATTTAGGGTCGGTTATCTTAGGTTTGGGAACTGGTGGCTTTAGTAGTTGTAGCCATGACATTTAGATGCTCCTTAGTTACTATATATTTTTGTGGCAAAGTATACACAAAACAATAAGCGAGTGTCTTATATTATCGAGCTATTTCAATAAAAGAATAATTTAGATCATTCATATATCAACACCTGACGCTAAACGAAACAATAAAAACAAGAGAAAGATTATATAGCTATAGCATTAGCACTGCCATATGTTTTAGTATGGGCCACAAAAAAATACAAGGTGATAATGACAATGATCAAAAAAGAACTTACATCAACCATATCAATCGCATTATTAATGGCCTTTAGGATGCTGGGCATGTTCATGATACTTCCTATCTTTTCACTGCAAGCAAGCCATATACCCGGGGCAACACCAACATTAATAGGAATAGCACTCGGCAGCTATGGCCTAACACAAGCTATACTACAAATACCATTCGGTGCATTATCTGATCGCATTGGCCGCAAACCAATAATAGCCTTTGGCCTTATCCTATTCATAATAGGCAGCATAGTTGCCGCCAATGCACATACTATTTATGGCATTATTATAGGCCGTGCAATGCAAGGCTCTGGCGCCATCGGCAGTACTTGCCTAGCACTACTGGCTGACCTAACTAGAGACCAACACCGCAGCAAAGCAATGGCCCTAGTTGGAATGACCATCGGTCTATCTTTTTCTATAGCTATTGTTATAGGGCCAATACTTAATCATTACTTTGCCTTAACTGGCATCTTCTATACCACAGCAATATTAGGATTTTTAGCTCTCATGCTACTTTTTACTACTATTGCCTCGCCGCCATCATGGAGCAACGATACAGATACAATCAAAATACAACGCAGCTATAAAAAAGTTCTACAAAACAAGCAGTTATTACGACTAGACTTTGGAATATTTTGCCAGCATGCAATGCTAACTAGCTTCTTTGTGGCATTACCATTCATATTTTCACACAATCTGCAGCTCTCCAGCCACCAACAAACAATAACATACCTGATTGTTCTTGGCCTTGCCTTCATCTTTTCTATACCTCTTATAATCCTGGCAGAAAAATATCGACAAATGAAACCTGTTTTTCTTAGCGCTATCGCAACACTAGCTATCACCAGTGTTTTATTTATCTTTACAACAACATCACACCTTGGCGTAACTATTTTGTTATTCCTATTTTTCTGTGCATTTAGTTTATTAGAGGCATGCCTACCATCCCTGGTATCAAAGATATCATCCATACACAACAAAGGAATGGCAATGGGTGTGTATTCAACATCTCAATTTTTTGGAATATTTGTAGGAGGGAGCGCTGCCGGCTGGATATACGGTAACTATGCAACCACAGGTGTTCTTATTTTCATGCTTACCCTTGGAGTTTTATGGTTAATATTTGCCAGCAATATGGCACAACCACCATATCTTTCAACCCTAATATATAAAGCACCATCTCATTTGAAACAAACAACAAAACTAATAGATCAACTCAAGTCAATGAACGGTGTCTTTGATGCCGTACTCTCAACTAAAGAACAATTAATATACACCAAAGTAGATAAGAAAATAATCGACATTAACGAATTGCGAAACACCATCGAAGCATGTAGTCTAGCGAAAGGTAAAACATCGTAAACGTAATAAAAAAAATAAAGTATAGGAGAACAAACATGGCAAGAGGTATTAATAAAGTAATTCTAATAGGCAATCTCGGCGGAGAGCCAGAAGTTCGCTTTACTCCAGGTGGCAGTGCTGTTGCCAATATAACCGTTGCAACTAGTACATCTTGGCGTGATAAACAGTCTGGAGACATGCAAGAACGCACTGAATGGCATCGAGTTGTTTTCTTCAATCGTTTAGCTGAAGTTGTTGGCGAATATATGCATAAAGGATCTAAAATATACATAGAAGGAAGCCTACGCACACGCAAGTGGCAAGATAAGTCAGGCAACGAGCGCTATACTACTGAAATCGTTGGTAATGAAATGCAAATGCTAGATAGCAAGCCTGCCGGCGGATCATCTAGTTATTCTGCAATGAGCCAACAAAGCGCCACACCAGAAATGTCAGCAGCATCAACAAGCAATAATGATACATCTCCTATCGCAGATGAAGATGTACCTTTCTAAAGAAGAATATACCTCTGCGTCACAACTAAAATAGTGTGGCGCAGTTTTTATAACTTCTCTTTAAGCACACGGAAGCTTAGCCAAAACCAAAGTCGTAACTATACCTATTGTTTTTATGGTTAAGGCATTACTCAGTTGCCAGGTTATACGACAATGACAGCAGCATTACCACCCACCACCTCTGTCATTTCTATCACTACGTATCCTAATGCGATCTCGAATCCTACAGCTCCCACTTCCACTAAGAACATAAATATAGCTCTTCTAAAGTAAAATCAAAAATCACTATACTAGTAGTTTTCTCATACTCAACATAGCAACTGTAACAATTAACCCTTAAGGAGGCTTGGGCGTTTAACCGCGATAACACTTGGGGAGATCTTATAATATGTCTTATAAGCACAAATCAACCCTATACAATGAAAGGGCTCTGCGCCACCCACAGGGCCCGCCGTAATAACCCAATTAATAAGGTTTGTCTTATTAGGTCCAATCTCAAAACCAGCGCTACCTTTACTAAATTCCAACGGGACATTGGCATTAAGATAAGTATAGCCTCCAGAAGAAAAATAATCAGTATCAATAAAAATCATCGCTGGCGTTTGCACCTGCGAATTATACAGCTCATGATTTAAATACTGCATCATAGGCAACCAAGGATTTTCGTTCTTTGATGCCTGATAAAACAATGCCGCACATTGAACTACGACATACACCCCAATAATCCAAACAGCAGAACGCTTCTTTAAGTCACTGTTGCCAGCCAATACCCAACTGGAAAAACCAAAAGCGGCACTAACTAACCAACAAACAATAACTATATAAATAAAGCGAAACTCTTTATGCGAGATACAACTAAAGACAACAAGCATTAACAACCCATTGTAAAAAAATAATGGCGCATATTTTCTACCACGAAAGGCAAAATAAATCACAGCAGGAAAAAATATAAGCCAGTGCTCCGCCAAGCGCCTAATAAAATAGTAATAAGGAGAAGACCCAAATCCAGACGAAGCAACATGCAAAATAATATTGTCATAGAAGTTCTGTAAAATAGACTGGAAAGGATAACTCCAGGTAACCCAATCAAGTAGCCCCAGAGGAACAAAGCTCACTAAAAAACCAACTACAAGCCACCTCCAGGAAAAACAGAGATCTCTTCGACAATAATAAACGGCAGTCAATGCTATTGCAGGTGAATAATGGAACCGTAAAAAGGCCACCAAGCCCAATACAAAACCAAGAACTATAACACTTGTGGCGCTACGCGAAGACTTGCAAGGTCGCACAGATACCCAATACATAGCAAGTATTAACAGATGCGCTGGTAAAATTCCGAGCAATGTAGTTGATCCATAAAATACCAACTCATACCAAAAGGCCGGTATTATCGCCACTAATAAAGCATGGCTCTTATTAGACACCAACTCAACCAGGCGGTAAGTCACATATACTGGAATAACAGATATAGCGCTTAATAGAATTTTGATGATACTTAAATAAAGAACAGGGCTATCACTAATAAAAGCACACAGCCACATAATACCAGCATATATAAATGGCAAAAAATAAGATCTTAGGCCATCGTGGAACTCCCAGTTTAAAATTCCAGTACCAAATGCTAGCCTATGGGCAGGCTCAAGTGATTGGAAGATCTCATTCCCAGGATCGCTAATATCAAAATACAGCGCAGCAAAACAACGCCACAGAAAAGCAACCAACAGCAACCACAACAACGAGTTATTTTTCAATTCTGCCTAAGACAAAATTACGACTACTTGATAATAAATAACCATCTGGGCGAATGTACTTCATGCTTAATTCTCATCTAGACTCATACCTTTAATTGAACCCTATAAAATTACCTGATCATCATACTTATATCCAATTACGTAAATATGAATAATTCAAACAATATGAAGGCTGCCAGATATTGATGTCGTTCGACAACATATAAAATGGCAAAGAATAAACTACTAACTAGCCACCCTATACCACACAGATCAAGCAGAAGTTGTTATAACTGAATTTAAAACAAAACCAAAAAATATTAAAAAGTTATATTAAATACTTCAATTACTCTTGGTCTTGAGCTTCAGTTCGACGATCAGATATTTCTACAAAGCACATCTGCGCCTTATCTCCAGCACGATGTCCGCATTTCAATAAACGCAAATATCCACCAGGCCTATCAATATGGCGTGGGCCCAAAATTGAAAACAGCTTTGCAACTGCGGCGTCATCACGCAACCGCGCAAATGCCAAACGACGATTAGCAACGCTATCAACTTTAGATAATGTGATTAAAGGCTCTAAAAAGCGACGTAGCTCTTTAGCTTTCTGAGTTGTTGTTTTAATTAACTCATGTTTAATTACCGAAGAGGCCATATTTCTATACATAGCCTTACGATGAGAACTGTTTCTATTTAACTGGCGTCCAGCTTTACGATGATGCATAACAATTACCTTGAAATTTTATTTATAGTACTTCTTCTGGCGGCCATGTTTCGATAACCACTCCCAAATTCAATCCTCTTTGCGCTAGTACAGCTTTAATTTCCATTAAAGATTTCCTACCCAAATTAGGCGTTTTCAATAATTCATTTTCACTGCGCTGCACCAAATCACCTATGTAATATATGTTTTCAGCTTTCAAACAGTTTGCTGCACGAACGGTTAACTCCAAGTCATCAACAGGGCGCATCAGTAAAGGATCAATTTTATTATCACTTTCTGCGCTAGCTGATAAGTCTTCTTTCTGCAGTTCAGCAAATGCAGATAACTGGAACTGCAATAAAGTAGCAGCATGTCTAATTACCGCTTCAGGCGTAATTGTGCCGTCAGTTTCAAGATCAATAACCAATCTGTCTAAGTTTATTTTATTTTCAACACGAGTATTTTCTACTTCATAAGAAACACGCCTAACCGGAGTATAAGTTGCATCTAATTTTAACGCCCCAACTGTTGCAACCTCATCTGGATCAACATCACGTGCAAGTACTGTTTCATAACCTGTACCCACTACAACTTTCATTGTCATTTTAAAATCTATATCTTGAGTTAAGTGGGCAATAACATGCTCCGGGTTAATCAGCTCAACATCATGATCTAAATCAATATCACCAGCGACAACAGGACCTGCTTCTTTTTTATGTAAAGTTAATGTAAATTCATCCCTATCATGACAAATAAGAGCTACGTCCTTGAGGTTCATCAATATATCAATAACATCTTCTCTTACGCCAGGAAGCGATGAGTACTCATGCTCAACACCTTCAATACTAACCTCAGTGATAGCCGCTCCAGGCATAGATGATAGTAAAATACGACGCAAAGCATTACCTAGGGTATACCCGAGACCACGCTCAAAAGGTTCAATTGTAATTATAGAATGAGTCTCAGAAAGAGTTTCAAACTTTGTAGTGCTAGCGCTAGGCTTGCATAATTGTGAGTAATTAATTGAATATGACATGTAATAACCTCTATTTTGAATACAGCTCAACTACTAGATTAACCCTAAACTCAGCAGGCAATTGATCGATTTCAGGAAGATTAGATAACGTTCCTTTCAAATCTTTATCATCAACATCAAGCCACGTTACTGCGGTACGCTGCTTAGCAAGGTCCATAGCCGCGGCAACTCTCAATTGTTTTTTAGCCTTACTTCTAATTTCAACAACATCTCCTTCAGCAATTGAATATGAAGGAATATTTACAACCGAACCATTAACCACAATAGCCTTATGTGAAACTAGCTGTCTTGCTTCTGCTCTAGTTGAAGCAAAACCCATTCTATAGACTACGTTGTCTAGTCTTAGCTCTAATAAACATAACAAGTTATCACCTGTTGAGCCTTTAAGCTGATCCGCTTGCTTATAATATTGACGAAACTGTTTTTCCCTTAAGCCATAATAACGACGAATCACCTGCTTCATGCGCAACTGTGAACCATAGTCTGTCATCTTACTGCGTCGTGCCCAGTGCTGACCAGGAGTACGCTCTAAGTTACATTTAGACTTAATGTCTCTAACGCCACTTTTAAACCCTAAATCAGTCCCTTCTCTTCTTGAGATGCGACAAGTTGCTCCAGTGTATTTTCCCATTTCTTATTTACCCCTCACTAAACTCGACGTTTCTTTTTACTACGACAGCCATTATGTGGCAAAGTTGTCGTGTCTTTAATTGATTTAACATTAAGACCACAACCACGTATCGCTGACTCACGACCAGGACCTGCGCCTTTGATTTCTATATGAATATCTTTCATATCAAAAACATCTTTTGCTTTTAAACATGCCTTTTCTGCTGCTTGCTGTGCTGCAAAAGGAGTCCCCTTTCTTGCGCCCTTAAAGCCACATTCGCCAGCACTACAAGAACACAACACATCACCTGACAATGTTGTTATTGTGATAATTGTATTGTTAAAAGTAGATTTAATCTTAGCAATACCTGTATGGCAGGATTGTTTTTTTCTCATAAACGTATACCTTAAGTCTCATTAATATATTAGTTTCTAATAGGTTTCTTTTTACCTTTTCTAGTTCTTGCATTCGTTTTTGTGCGTTGACCACGAACAGGCAGGCCAGCACGCAATCTTCTTCCGCGGTAACTACCGATATCCATTTGACGCTTAATATTCATGCCAATTTCCCGGCGCAAATTACCTTCAACTACGAATTTAGCCACCTCAGTACGCAATAAATCTAATTCGGCCTCACTTAAAGTTGAAACCTTAGTTGCAGGAGCAATGCCTGCTAACTCACAAATTAAAGCGGATCTAGTTGGTCCGATACCATAAATTTCACGCAAAGCAATTACAACATGCTTATGCATTGGAATATTGACACCTGCTACACGTGCAGCCATAAAAATCTCCAATTCTCTTATTTAAACCTACAGGGTTCTTATAACAACCCTACTCTTTTACGCGTCACTTTAGACGCCAAATCATTCACAAAAACAACCTATACCTAATAAAAACAACACCAATATATGGCACTGATTTCAAAAGGAATAGTATAAGATTATCTATCCTTGCCTTTGCTTATGACGCTTATCTTTACAAATAATACGAACCACTCTATTGCGGCGAATTACTTTGCAGTTACGACATATTTTCTTTACAGATGCTCTTACTTTCATTCTTCTCTCTATACTAAAAATGACAAAAAAACCGCCTCATTTACACAGGCGGGCAAGTATGCCACAAAAATTATTGTTAATCTATTAAATAAGCCCCATATTGGAACCATTTCCCTTGTTTTTCATAATGGACTCATACTGGTGACTCATTAAGTGAGCTTGCACCTGAGACATGAAGTCCATCAAGACAACAACAATAATTAACAATGATGTTCCTCCAAAATAGAAGGGGACATTCATTGTTAACATCAAAAACTGCGGCAATAATGAGATAGCTGCTAAATACAAAGAGCCAACCAAGGTTAATCTAGTCATAACCAAGTCAATATAGTTAGTGGTTTTTTCTCCTGGACGAATACCTGGAATAAAAGCACCAGATTTCTTTAAATTATCCGCTGTCTCTTTGGGGTTAAATACAAGCGCCGTATAAAAGAAACTAAAGAATATTACAAAAAAAGCATACAGCACCATATAGCCTGGCTGTGTGAAAGATAGGGCTAAGCTAACCTTACCCAACCACTCGAAGCCATTAGATGTTGACATAAACTGAGAGACGGTAGAAAAAAACATTAATATGCTTTGTGCAAAAATTGGGGGGATAACGCCGGCCATATTTATTTTTAATGGCAAATGACTAGTTTGCGCCGCATACATTTTACGTCCTTGCAACCGCTTGGCATAATTAATTGTAATTTTTCGCTGCGCCCTTTCGAAATAAACAATAACAATAATTACCGCAAAGACAAAGGCAATTAAAAATAACAAAGTTAAACTTTGCATTTGACCTTGGCGAACCTGAGTTACAACCTGAGCCACAGCAGATGGGAAGCGCGCAATAATACCAGTACTAATAATTAATGAAATACCATTACCAATACCGCGCTCTGTCATTTGCTCCCCAAGCCACATTAGGAACATTGTCCCTGTAACCAAAGTAACAACAGCCGTTATATAAAAAGTAAAATTAGGGTTAAGAGCGATGCCATTAGAAACCAGCCATTTAGTTATTGCAAACCCTTGAATAACAGACAAAAATAAAGTCCCGTAACGCGTATATTGATTCATTTTACGCTTACCTGACTCACCTTCTTTTTTAAGTTGTTGCAATTTAGGAGATATAGAACCAAACATTTGCACAATAATGGATGCTGATATATATGGCATAATTGATAATGCAAAAATAGTCATCCGACTTAGCGCGCCGCCTGAAAACATATTAAACATGCCTAAAATACCAGACTCATGCTGCTTAAAAAAATCAACCAACTTTGTAGGATCTAGCCCAGGAATAGGAATATAACTTCCTAATCGAAAGACTAATAGTCCTATCAATACTACAAATAATCTTTTTCTAAGCTCCGACAATCCACCGGATGCAAGAGAACTTCCTAGGCTAGCCTTCACTAATTATTCCTCTACCTTGCCGCCAGCTGCAATAATCGCTTCTTGAGCGCCCTTGCTAACCGGAATTCCTTTTAAAGTTATAGCTTTGTTTATCTCACCAGATAGAAATACTTTCACTCTTATGGTGTCTGCATAAACTAACTGGCATGCTAACAGGGCCTCAAAATCAACGACATCACCTGGTATTTGATTCAACTCAGAAAGACGAAGCTCAACCGCTTTTAAAGCTTTGCGCGAGGTGAAACCAAATTTTGGAACTCTACGCTGCAATGGCATTTGTCCACCTTCAAAACCCACTTTGTGATAACCACCAGATCTTGAATGCTGCCCCTTATGACCACGGCCACAGGTTTTGCCAACGCCAGAACCAATACCTCGGCCAACGCGCTTTCTATCTGTTTTTGATCCCGGTGCTGGTGATAATGTATTTAACTGCATTATATTTCCTCAACTGATAATAAGTAAGAGACCTTGTTAATCATCCCTCTAATACTTGATGTATCATCAAGTTCAACTCTATGGTTTATCTTACGCAAGCCCAAGCCTCTAACACACTCAAGGTGTCCTTTTTTACGGCCATACTTACTTTTAATTAATGTAACTGCTATTTTTTTTTGTGCGCTCATGACTCACCCCATATCTCTTCAACTTGCTTGCCACGCTTTCCCGCTATCTTCTGAGGAGTAGACATTGACAATAACGCTTTTATTGTTGCTCTAACAACATTGATAGGATTAGTTGAACCCAAACATTTAGCTAGGACATTTTCCACACCTACTGCTTCAAACACAGCACGCATAGCATTACCTGCAATAACACCTGTACCTTCAGATGCAGGCAGCATTACAACCTTGCTTGAACAATAGCGTGTTTCAATTTCGTGATACAGCGTTTTATTATTCAGCTCTATGTTAACTATATTTCGTCTAGCTTCTTCAGTTGCTTTTTGTATAGCGGCAGGAACTTCGCGCGCTTTACCTAGACCATAGCCAATCTTGCCATTTTTATTACCAACAATAACCATTGCAGAAAAACGGAAAATACGACCACCTTTTTCTACTTTAGCTGTTCTGTTAATACAAACGATTTTTTCTTCAAAACCATCGCTAACAGTATCTGCACCAGCATTCAACATAATAATATACCTTTATTGCTAAAACGTTATACCAGCTTCACGAGCCGCATCAGCCAATGCTTTTATGCGACCGTGATACTTAAATCCAGAACGATCAAATGCCACTTTATCAATGCCAGCATTTTTAGCTCGAAGGGCTAATGTTGCGCCAATCTTTTGTGCTGCAACAATATTGCCACCATATGATAATTCAGCTTTTAATTCTTTCTCTGTTGTTGCCGCTGCAACCAACACAACGCCACCACAAGGAGAAATTATTTGGGCATAGGTATGCTGAGACGTTCTATGCACACACAACCTAGGCATACCTAAACGTTTGATATGCATACGAGTTGATTTTCCACGACGAATGCGCTGTGTTTTTTTACTTTTATTATTAGCCATTATTTTTTCTTACCTTCTTTGAGAATGATTACTTCATCTGCATAACGAATACCCTTACCTTTATATGGCTCAGGTGGTCTAATAGCACGAATATTTGCAGCAACTTGACAAACCTTTTGCTTATCAAAGCCTTTTACTAAAATTTCTGTATTACTAGGCGTTTCAATGGTTATGCCTTCAGGAAACTCAACTGCAACCGGATGAGAAAACCCTGCTGCAATATTTAATTTATTACCCTGTACTGAAGCTCTATATCCAACACCGACCATTTTTAGTTGTCGCACAAAGCCATCACTTACTCCAGTAACCATATTTTGAGCTAACGCTCTCATAGTTCCACTTAAAGCTTTTGCTTCTTTTGTGTCATTTACAACATCAAATAAAATAGAGCCATTATCAATCTTTACAGCCACGAGAGCATGCATCTCTTGCTGTAACTGGCCCAACTTGCCTTTTACGGCCATATTTGTACCACTCATGCTTACATCTACCCCAGCTGGAATAACTACTGGTTTTTTTGCAATCCTACTTAAAGCCATAACCGTCTCACTAATTTACATAACAAAGGACTTCACCGCCCCGACCATTTTTCATTGCTGCTTGATGCGTCATAACCCCATTTGAAGTTGACACAATTGCAATGCCCATACCGTTTTTAACACCGGCACTTTTACTGTATTTCTCTAATTCTTTTGCGGACAAATAAACACGCAAGCTAGGTTTGCTAACCCGCTGAATATTTTCAATAACAGGCTGCTCTTGATAGTATTTTAAATCTATCTTAATTGCAGGGTGTCCGCCGCTAAATATAGATGTCCAGCCATTAATATAGCCTTCGCTCTGTAATACTGAAGCAATAGATGCTTTTAACTTAGATGCTGGAATTGTAACTGTTGCACTAGCTCTATGCTGTGCATTACGAATTCTAGTTAGCATATCTGCTATTGGATCTTGCATACTCATAATATATTCTCTCTAATAATATAACTACCAGCTGGCCTTTCTAACGCCAGGCACATCGCCCCTCATAACAGCTTCACGCAAGCAAATTCGGCATAACCCGAATTTCTTATACGTGCCGCGAGGCCTACCACATGAATTACACCTAGAACGTAAACGAATATAACTTCTATCACGATTCTTTTGCAGTTTTTCTTGTGCTACTTGTTGTTCTTCAAAATCACCATTTTTTGAAATTTCACGTAACTTAGCACGTGACTCAAAATTAGTAGCAACCTTAATAGCTCGCTTAATTTGCTTATAAATAGCGCTTTTCTTTGCCATATCTACACCCTTACTTCTTTATTGGAAAGCCAAAAAGCAATAATAATGCTTTAGCTTCTTCGTTAGTGTTTGCAGTTGTTGTGATTGTAATATCCAATCCACGAATTGCATCTACTTTATCATAATCAATTTCAGGAAATACGATCTGCTCTTTAATCCCCAAGCTATAGTTACCACGACCATCAAATGACTTCGGATTTAACCCCCTGAAATCACGAATACGAGGAATAGCAATTACAATCAATCGCTCTAAAAACTCATACATATGTACGCCACGCAATGTTACCTTACAGCCTATAGGGTACATTTCACGAACCTTAAATCCTGCAATAGATTTCCTAGCAAGTGTTACTATTGGTTTTTGACCAGATATCGCTGCCAAGTCGTCAACAGCTTTATTGATAACTTTTTTATCCCCTATAGCTTCACCAACACCCATATTAAGGGTGATCTTTGTTATTTTAGGAACCTGCATGACACTTTTATATGCAAACTGCTCTTGCAGCTGCTTAATAATTGAATCTTTGTATTGTTCTCTTAATGCTACCATTATATTACCTTCATTAAATATCAACTACTTCGCCAGTAGATTTATAAATCCTAACTTTGTTACCATCTTCTAGTATCTTAAACCCAACCCTGTCTGCTTTCTTAGTGATAGGGTTTAGTATAGCTAAATTAGATAAATCTAATGCCGCTTCTTTTTCAACTATTCCACCTTGAACATTTGCCTGTGGATTAGGTTTTTGATGCTTTTTAACCATATTTATGCCTTCAACAAAGGCACGGTTATTAACAATTTTAATCACAGAGCCAGTTCGACCCTTGTCTTTCCCAGCAATAACGATAACCGTATCATTGGTTTTTATTTTTCTCATAGCCATAATAAAAATTCCACTAAATTTATAATACTTCCAGAGCCAATGAAATGATTTTCATAAAGTTCTTCGTACGCAACTCTCTTGTTACAGGACCAAATACACGAGTACCTATCGGCTGATCTTGCGCATTCAACATAACAACAGCATTAGTATCAAAGCGAACCAAAGATCCATCAGCGCGACGCACCCCCTTTCTTGTTCTAACAACAACCGCACGAACAACATCACCTTTTTTTACTTTTGATCTGGGAGCTGCCTCTTTTACACTAACCTTGATCACATCACCAATATTCGCATAACGTCGCTTAGACCCACCAAGAACCTTAATGCACATTACTCGTTTAGCGCCACTATTATCAGCAACATCTAAAACAGATTGCATTTGAATCATTACTTCTCTCCAAATATTTCCGCATACAACCGTATATTATTCGGCTGTTTTTTTACGTATTTCAATTAATTTCCAAGCCTTTGTTTTTGACAAAGGAGCACACTCCTGTACCACAACTACATCACCCATTGACGCAGTATTTCCTGCATCATGTGCATGAACTTTTGTAGATCGTTTTATAAATTTACGATACTTAGGGTGTCTAACCTGCCGCTCCACTAGAACAACAATAGTGTCTTGCATTTTATTGCTTACCACGCAGCCTGTTAGAGTTCTAGGCATTGTTTGATTGTTAGTTGTCATTATCTTTTCTCTTCTTATTTAATGCTGTTTCTATTCTTGCAATGGAGCGTCGATTTTTTTTCAACTGATCTAGCTGAACTGTTTCACCCATTCCTCTTTGCATCCTAAGCGCACACTGACTGTGCAACAACTTGCTTTTTTCTTGCTGCAACTCTTCAGCAGACATTGCTATTAAATCTTGAAAACTCATTGATCCACTTCTCTTTTTACAAATACAGTTTTAACCGACAGCTTGGCAGCACCACGAGCAAAAGCTTCTCTTGCCAACTCTTCGCTAACACCACTTAACTCAAACAACACACGACCCGGCTGCACCAAGGCTACCCAATATTCAACATTACCCTTACCTTTACCTTGCCTAACTTCCAAAGGCTTTTTAGTAATTGGCTTATCTGGGAATATGCGAATAACTACCTTACCGCCACGTTTAATGTGACGCGTAATAGCACGACGAACAGCTTCAATTTGTCTCGCTGTAATTCTGCCGTTTTCAGTACACTTAAGACCGAATTCACCAAATTTTACTTCAGTACCACGTTTTGCAAATCCGCGATTACGTCCTTTAAAATCTTTTCTATATTTTCTTCTCTTTGGCTGACGCATTTACTTTCCCTCTTGATCCGCTACTGCCTCATCTGAATCTTCAGCTGACGACAAAAGAATAGTGTCTTCTTTGGACTTAACAGGGTGAACCTCACCTTTAAATATCCAGACTTTAACACCAATAATACCGTAAGTGGTTTTAGCTCTAGCGACGCCGTAATCTATATCTGCACGAAAAGTATGCAATGGTATACGACCCTCTTTAACCCATTCAGAACGAGCAATCTCAGCTCCACCCAAACGACCACCAACACTAATTTTAATACCCTGAGCACCTTGGCGCATTGTAGATTGCACTGATTTTTTCATAGCTCTACGGAACATCACGCGGCGCTCTAACTGTTGTGCAATACTTTCAGCAACCAAAGTAGCATCTAACTCAGGCTTTCTTATTTCCTCAATAGTAATATGCACAGGGACATCTATCATACGCTGCAATTCAGCACGCAGAGTTTCTATATCACTACCTTTTTTACCTATGATTACACCAGGACGAGCAGAATAAATAGAAACCTTAGCATTACGTGCTGGGCGCTCTATTTGAATACGACTGACAGCAGCTCCTTTTAATTTCTTACGAAGATACTGACGTATTTTTAAATCTGCATTTAAATGATTTGCAAAGTCTTTTGATTTTGCAAACCATTTAGAAGTCCAATCTTTATTGATACCTAATCTAATACCATTTGGGTTTACTTTTTGCCCCATTAATATATCTCCAAACTATTTATGCTGCATCACCAACGATAACCGTAACATGACATGTGCGTTTTAATATTCTATCACCCCGACCTCTAGCTCGAGCGCGAAAACGTTTCATAGTAGGGCCAGCATCGACAAAAGTTGTAACAACCATCAAATCATCGATATCAGCACCCTCATTATGCTCTGCATTAGCAATTGCAGAATCAAGAACTTTTTTCACGATAGCTGCTGCTTTTTTTGTACTAAACTGCAACAAAGTTAAAGCTTGATCAACAGGAAGACCTCTTATTTGATCCACTACTAATCTAACTTTTTGCGGGGAAATGTGAGCATGTCTATGCTTTGCCATGACCTCCATTTTATTTACCCCCTTTCTTTGCTTTTTTATCAGCGGCATGGCCACGATACGTTCTTGTTAAGGCGAAATCACCTAACTTATGGCCAACCATATTTTCAGAAATATAAACTGGCACATGATCACGACCATTATGAATGGCTATAGTTAACCCAACCATGTCAGGTATAACCATGGAACGTCTTGACCATGTTTTAATTATTTTTATAATGCCCGCTTTTGCAGCATCTATTTTTTTTAATAAATGTTTATCTACGTGCGGTCCTTTTTTAATTGATCTTGATGACACAGCTAATCAACCCCTCTTATTTCTTCTTATGACGACTTCTAATAATCATCTTGTTGGTCCACTTATTCTTACGTGTTTTCTTACCCTTCGTTGGCACACCTGTAGGAGATACCGGATGACGGCCTCCAGAGGTACGACCCTCACCACCACCATGTGGATGATCAACTGGGTTCATCGCCACACCTCTTACAGTTGGGCGCTTACCTCGCCAACGACTAGCTCCAGCCTTACCTAAAGAACGCAAGCTATGCTCAGAATTTGACACTTCCCCAATACAGGCTCGACAGTCTACTAGGACTTTCCTCATTTCACCAGACCTCATTCGAAGAATTGCATGAATTCCTTCTTTTGCCACCAATTGGGCAGAGGTTCCAGCACTTCTGATCATTTGAGCACCCTTTCCAGGCTTTAATTCAACACAATGAACAGTAGTACCAACCGGTATATTCTCTAATGGCAAGCAATTACCTGGATTAATTGGAGCAGACTTACCAGAAATAACCTCATCTCCAGCTTTAAGCCCCTTCGGCGCTATCATGTAACGACGCTCACCATCTTTATACAGTAACAATACAATGAAAGCACTACGGTTTGGGTCATACTCCAAACGCTCTACGATAGCAGGAACACCATCTTTGGTCCGCTTAAAATCAACAATACGATAATGACGCTTATGACCACCACCGCGGTGACGAACAGTAATACGCCCTTCATTATTACGTCCATTAGTCCGCTTTTTAGGCGCTAGCAATGGAGCGTGCGGCTCACCCTTGTGTAGGTCTGGATTTATAACTCTAATTACATGACGAGACCCAGGGGTTCTTGGTTTTAATTTTCTTAACGGCATAACTATTTCTCCACTACTTCACTGTCGCAGCATCAATTTCTTGACCTTTCTGCAATGTTACATAGGCTTTTTTCCAAGACTTCTTACAGCCTTGAGTTTTCCCAACACGGACACTTTTGCCTCTAACCTTTAATATATTTACAGCGTCCACTTTAACTTCAAATAATTTTTCTACCGCAGCCTTAATCATGGCTTTAGTAGAGATAGACGCTACCTTAAATACATACTGACGCGCATCACCTGAAACTTGTGAAGTTTTCTCTGTGACATGCGGCTTAATTAATACTTGATACTCTGACAAAGATGTCATGCTAACAACCTCTCTTCTAATGATTTAAGTGCCGCAGCAGATATTAGAACGTGACTTGCTCCAACTAACGCATGAGGGTTTACATCAGCAACCCCACATACCGCAACTCGCGGCAAGTTTCTAGCACTCAAATATAAATTACGATCAAACTGATCATTAACCAATAACACATTCTCTAACTCTAGTTTTGTTAAATTAGCCTGCAGCTCTTTAGTGCTAGGCTTATCCATATTTAGAGAGTCAATTACATGTAACCTATCTTTACGCTGCAGCTCAGATAAAATAGAAGCGATAGCTTTGCGATACATTTTTTTATTGATTTTTACAGAATACTCTTTTGGAGTAGCAGCAAATGTTACACCACCTTTCCTGAAAATAGGAGACCTAATTGTTCCTGCGCGAGCTCTGCCTGTTCCTTTTTGACGCCAAGGCTTAGCGCCGCCACCACTTACAGCACTTCTGTTTTTTTGTGCTTTTGTACCCTGGCGGCTATTTGACATATAGCAAACTAAAGCCTGATGAACCAAACCTTCATTAAAATCAACCATAAGTACATTATCTGAGACTGTTAGAGTAGAGCTATTTGTGCCCTTCACCTGAATATCCATTAGCTAGCCTCCTTTAATTTTACTGAGTGGTTAATAACGACATACCCACCTGGAGCACCAGGAACAGCACCTTGAACCAATATAATATTCTTCTCAGTATCGACACTAACAACAATTAAGTTTTGTGATGTGCGCTGAACATTACCCATCTGACCTGCCATTTTTTTACCTTTAAATACACGACCAGGAGTTTGACACTGTCCAGTAGAACCAATAGCTCTATGGGATAATGAGTTACCATGAGTTGCATCTTGCATTTTGAAGTTATGTCGCTTAATACCTCCAGCAAAACCTTTACCCTTTGAAATACCAGTTACATCAACTGCTTTTCCTTCCTGAAAAATATCCAGGCTTGTGATATCTCCTAGCTTGCATGACTCTAAGTCAGAAGCAGATACAACAAACTCATGCGTAACCGTACAAGCTGGCACTCCCGCTTTTGCGAAATGTCCGGCCATAGGCTTACTAACACGACTTTGTTTTTTTTCTCCCATAGAAACCTGCAATGCTGTATACCCATCTGTTTCTGTGGTTTTTATTTGAGTTATGTAGTTTGGGTCAACCATGATTACAGTTACAGGTAAGGACCTGCCATCTTCTGTAAACACTCGTGTCATTCCACATTTTTTTCCAACTAATCCCAATGACATTTTTTTCTCCGGCTCTATTTTGCCTTAATTACTCAACACTAATCTGAACATCAACACCCGCAGCAAGATCTAACTTCATTAGGGCATCAACTGTCTTATCTGTAGGCTGATGTATATCAACCATACGCTTATGTGTACGCAGCTCGTATTGATCACGCGCATCTTTATTTACATGAGGAGAAATCAAAACTGTAAAACGCTCCATTTTTGTAGGAAGCAAGATAGGACCTTTAATTAAAGCTCCAGTCCTTTTTGCTGTTTCAACAATCTCTTTAGTGGCCTTATCAATTAACTTATGATCGAAACCTTTTAATCTAATTCTTATTCTTTGATCTTTTTTTACAACAGCCATATCTCTACTCAACTATTTTAGCAACAACACCAGCACCAACTGTGCGACCACCTTCACGAACAGCAAAACGTAAACCCTCTTCCATCGCTACAGGAGCAATCATTTCAACGGTTACTTTTACATTATCTCCAGGCATTACCATTTCCACACCTTCAGGCAAGAATACAGCACCAGTAATATCAGTTGTTCTGAAATAGAACTGAGGTCTGTAACCTTTAAAGAATGGAGTGTGACGACCACCCTCTTCTTTTGATAAAACATAAATCTCAGCTTCAAACTTAGTATGAGGCTTGATAGTTCCAACATGTGCCAATACCTGACCACGCTCAACATCTTCTCGCTTAGTTCCTCTCAATAACACACCAACGTTATCTCCAGCCAAACCTTCGTCAAGCAACTTGCGGAACATTTCAACACCAGTACATGTAGTTTTTACAGTGTCTTTTATACCAACAATCTCTATCTCTTCACCAACTTTAACCACTCCACGCTCAACACGACCCGTAACTACAGTGCCTCGACCTGAAATTGAGAATACATCCTCAATAGGCATTAGGAACGGCTTGTCAATTACACGAACAGGTGTCGGGAAATATGCATCCATAGTTTCAACTAGCTTCAATACTGATGAAATACCTATATCACTAGTATCTCCTTCAAGAGCCTTCAATGCAGAACCGGTAACTATTGGAGTATCATCTCCTGGGAACTCATAGATATTTAGAAGATCTCTTACTTCCATCTCAACCAATTCTAATAACTCAGCATCATCAACCATGTCAGCCTTGTTTAAGAATACAACAATATGAGGAACACCTACCTGACGAGCCAATAGAATATGCTCTCTCGTTTGAGGCATAGGGCCATCTGCCGCAGATACAACTAATATAGCACCATCCATTTGAGCCGCACCTGTTATCATGTTCTTCACATAATCCGCGTGACCTGGACAGTCAACATGAGCATAGTGACGATTATTTGATTCATACTCAACATGAGACGTCGCAATGGTTATTCCACGAGCACGCTCTTCTGGAGCGTTATCTATATCTCCGAAATCTTTAACTTCTCCTGTGCCGTAGTG
>Ga0114933_10000290_pt1 | contig 61966 bp, 56 predicted proteins | sample 4SBtaG_FD_89691 | JGI IMG/M metagenome (GOLD analysis project Ga0114933, IMG submission 89691) | Deep subsurface microbial communities from Kolumbo volcano to uncover new lineages of life (NeLLi) - 4SBTROV12_W25 metaG | ecosystem: Environmental > Aquatic > Marine > Volcanic | place: Kolumbo...
GTCAATCTTATTTCCCTCGCTTTTTTAAATATATTATCAAGGATATTATATTGCTCATCAGGCGTAGTCTTTTCTTTGCGCTACCTAATATAGCAAACCCATCCATAAGCATTACTGAAAACATCTCTAGCAAACATCAATATAAGGTGCTTAAATATTAATCAACCATTATCGCTAATTAGCTCATTATGTGGAGGTTAATGCAATGCCGTTACTTGCGATCAAAGACTACGAACAAGCAGCCAAGTCCAAAATTGATGAAGCATTTTTTGAATACTACGCAGGTGGTGCTGCGGATGAATTAACGTTAAAAGAAAATCGTGCATCTTATGGTCGCATTAAACTGCTCCCCAGAGTATTAGCTGATGTTAGTGAACGCGATATGTCGACGAATATTCTCGGACAAGAAATATCATTCCCGCTGATTATCGCGCCAACAGCTATGGCAAAAATGGCACATCCAGATGGTGAAATAGCCATTGCTCAAGCCGCCAAAAACACAGGCCTTATTCAATGTCTGAGCACCCTATCCAATGCCTCTATTCAAGATGTTTCAAAAGCTGGTGCACTCAACTGGTTTCAGCTTTATGTTTATAAAGACCGTAACATTACAGAGCACCTAGTTTCCCAAGCGGAATTGGCTGGATTCAAGGCAATTGTATTAACAGTAGACTTGCCTGTTATAGGCCTGCGAGAAAACATAATGCGATCAGAGCTTCAACTACCAAAAGGCCTTAAACTGAATAATTTCGAAGGTATTCATGAAACTGAGGCAACTACTGTAATTTCTTACGTGAACGAACAAATTGATCCCTCCTTATCTTGGGACGATTTAGCATGGTTAGTGTCATTTACAAAACTTCCTGTTTTTGTCAAAGGTATTTTAAGGCCTGATGACGCAAAGAAATCAATTGATTACGGCGCCAAAGGAATTATTGTATCAAATCACGGCGGCAGACAATTAGATACCGCTGTGACAGGAATCGACGCATTACCTAATATTGCAGCGGCAGTCGAAAAAACTACGAGTATAATTGTAGATGGTGGCATCTGCCGTGGCACCGACATGCTTAAAGCAATCGCCCTTGGCGCCCATGCCGTGATGGTAGGAAGGCCAATTTTATGGGGGCTTGCTGTGGGTGGTCAAAAAGGTGTGGAGGCGGTGCTTGAAACTTACCGTCAAGAATTTGATAATGCGATGGCCCTTTGTGGCTGCACGACCCTATCTGCGATTAGCTCTGATCTAATCTTCTAACAAAACCTTCCCTATTTTTTATAGTAACCTGCATACTCATCAATGCTTTAAGGTTAGGTTACCGGCATAATAAGCTTGTGCTGGGGTGATTCATTCAAATATAAAACCACAGGCCTTCGTTGGTCAGCACAAAATCAGTTTGGTCTGGAGCTGAGCTCACAAGCACCCAGCCTTCAATTCCATGGGTTGCGGTGCAATGTCGCGCTGAAAGTCATTATAGTGCCTTTCGACGGCCATAGCTTTTTTAAGAGAGGGTTCATGAAGCTTTCTAACGTAGAAGTTTACCCAGCCAGTCGATCCATGTCGTAGATTAGTTTATTATACTTCAGCAATATCACCATTTTCTTCTAGCCATGTTCGTCTATCTTTGGCGCGTTTCTTGGCGAGGAGCATATCCATAACAGCTGATGTTTTGTTATCGCTTTCAATTGTAAGCTGTACTAACCGTCGGGTGCTGGTGCTCATTGTGGTCTCTCTAAGTTGGAGTGGATTCATTTCACCAAGACCTTTAAATCGTTGAATGTTTACTTTAGCTTTTATTTTTTCTGCTTCAATATGGTCTAAGATTCCTTGTTTTTCACTATCATCTAAAGCGTAGAATGTTTTTTGGCCAGCATCTATTCGATATAGCGGTGGCATGGCTACATATAAGTGCCCTGCTTTTACTAGAGCTGGGAAATGCTTCACAAAGAGTGCACATAGTAGTGTTGCAATGTGTAAGCCATCTGAGTCTGCATCAGCTAATATGCAAACTTTGCCATAGCGTAGCCCCGATATATCATCTGATCCTGGGTCTACTCCTAAAGCTATTGCTATATCATGAACCTCACTTGATGCGAGTACTTGATCTGATGATACCTCCCAGGTGTTAAGTATTTTACCGCGTAGTGGCATGACAGCTTGGTAGTTTCGATCTCTGGCTTGTTTGGCAGAACCTCCAGCTGAGTCACCCTCTACTAAAAATATCTCGGTGTAATTAATGTCTTGCTCTGTACAGTCAGACAACTTGCCAGGCAGAGCCGGTCCGGATGTTATTTTTTTGCGAGCGACTTTCTTACTAATGCGCATGCGGTTTTGTGCATTATCTATTGCGAGTTGGGCTATTTTGGTGCCGCAATCTACATTGTTATGTAACCATAAGCTAAACTTATCTTTTACGGCCCCGGCAACAAACGGTGCACATTGTCTTGAAGAAAGCCGCTCTTTTGTTTGTCCTGCAAATTGTGGGTCTTGTATTTTCACAGACAAGACAAAGTTACATTGACCGAAAACATCATCTGCTACAAGCTTTGTATTTCTAGGTAATAACTTATGAATCTCACAGAATTCTTTGATCGCATCTAAAATTCCATTGCGCATGCCATTAACATGTGTGCCGCCTTGCGCTGTTGGAATTAGGTTAACAAAGCTTTCAGTTATTATGTCAATGCTATCTGTTTGCCAGGATAATGCCCAGTCTGCTTTTTCATGGCTTGAGTCACAACTATTAACTAGAACATTTTCAGGGAGAAGCTCGCGACCAGCTAATGCATCTTGTAGGTATGTTTTTAGGCCATCTTCAAAATACCATTGCTCTGTTTTATTTGATTTTTCATCAAAGAAATTAATAGTAAGCCCTGGACATAATACAGCTTTAGCGCGGAGTGTTTTTTTAAGTTGACTGATTGCAAATGTCGGACTATCAAAATATTTTGGGTTAGGCGTAAAGGATATGGTGGTGCCACTATCACTTTTTTTACAAGTATCTATTTTTTTCAGATCATACTGTTTATCACCATTATTAAATTCCATTTGGCATACTAGGCCGCCTTTTTTTATAGTAACCGCTAATGTTTCAGATAAGGCATTTACAACCGATATTCCGACACCGTGCAGACCGCCAGAGAACTCATATGTTTTATTAGAAAACTTAGCTCCAGCATGAAGCCTGGTTAAGATTAGTTCTACACCAGATACTTTGTGTTCGGGGTGTTTGTCGATAGGCATGCCGCGACCATTGTCAGTGATTTCAATGGAGTTGTTTTTATATAGGTTAATGCTTATTTTATTGGCATATCCTGCTATTGCTTCATCAACACTGTTATCTATTGCTTCGTGTGCTAAGTGATTTGGATTGGTAGTGTCAGTATACATGCCAGGTCGACGCTTAACTGGATCTAGACCGCTGAGCACCTCTAGGTCGCTGGCGTCATAATTTTCTTTTGGTTGTTTTTTTGTCATAATTTACGGTTCTTTGCTTAAAAATTATCTATATTTAGGTGAGTTGAGGCTAAGGTTAGCATGTCATATTTAAAAAGAGCAAGAGATGCTTGTTATAATTGGCGTTATACTTTAATCTTTGGAATCTTTTTTTGTACCATGATTACGTGTTACTGGCTTTTTTGTTAGATGTAGGCTATATGTTTTTTATTTATACTACCATTTTTTATTTGCTGCTGCCCTTTATTTTTTTAAGATTATTGTGGCGCTCAAGAAAAAATCCTGCTTATCGTAAGCGGTGGAATGAACGGTTGGCTTTAATTCCATTGCAAAATAATGTCTCTGCTATATGGGTCCATGCAGTGTCAGTGGGCGAGGTTATAGCTGCAATACCTCTAGTTAAAGAATTAGCATCTACGTATCATGATCACCGTATAGTTATGACAACAACAACGCCAACTGGCATGGTTCAAATTAATCGTTCTTTAAACAATATAGTTTCAAGTTTTTATCTGCCATATGATGTTCCATGGTGTATCAATCGTTTTATTAGGGTGTGTAATATAAAAAGCTGTGTAATCTTAGAAACAGAGTTATGGCCTAACTTATTGCGCTGCTTATCTAGAAATAGTGTTCCAGTGGCGCTAGTTAATGCTAGGTTGTCTCCTGGGTCTAAAAGTAACTACGGTTATATTAAATGGTTCATTAAAAAATGCCTAAATAAAATTGATGTTGTCATTGCACAAGACAAGGCTGATGCTTTGCGCTTCCAAGATCTAGGGTTAGATGATTTTAGATTGAAAGTTGGTGGTAATGTTAAATTTGATATTAAGGTTGATGACGATTGTTTGCAAAAAGGATTGGCGTTACGTGAAAAATTAGGTTTTGCGTCAAGGCCAACAATAGTGTTATCTAGTACGCACGATGGTGAGGAAAGTATTTGGTTGTCGGTGTATCATAAAATCAAACAGGAAATACCAAATGTATTGTTGGTGGTTGTTCCAAGACATATTGAGAGATTTGATTTAGTTGCTAGGATGTTTGAAAAAAACAACCTAACTGTAGCAAGGTATAGCAAGAATGATGCGGTAAATGATGACGTAGATATTTATTTGGTAGATGCCATTGGTGAGCTAATGAAGTTTTATGCAGCAGCTCATGTGTGTTTTGTCGGTGGTAGTTTAGTTCCTATAGGTGGCCACAACTTAATTGAGCCAGCTGTTCTTGGTGTGCCAATTGTTACTGGATCTTATTTGCATAATTTTTCTTATGTTAAAACCTTGCTAGCAAGTGTTGATGCCTTGTATATTCGTGATGATGTTGATGAAATATCTAGTGTGATAGTGACATTATTGAATGACAAGCCCTTGCGAGACGCTATTGGCAAAAGAGCCAAAGATGCTATAGGTGAAAACCATGGAGCGTTAGATAAGCATATGATGATTATCGATGCTTTTAATATTATTTGACCATCATGCTAGTTATCACGATGTTATACATTTGACCGCGGAATCAATGTATAAAACGCGATACTGCAATAAAGATGTTGTTATTTTCCCAATCTTATTTTTTTGCGCCGCTTAGCATCATCAAATCTTCTTTGTTGCTCTTTAGTAATAATTTCAAGTGGCTCTATAGCTACAGGCTTATGGTTCTCATCCATCGCTATCATGGTGAAAAAGCATGAATTAGTATGCGATACAGATCCAGTTATTAGATTTTCACTAATGACCTTTATCCCTATTTCCATAGATGATGTGCCAACATGGTTAACAGATGCCAGGCAGGTTACAAGGTCAGCAACATGAATTGGTTGTTTGAATGTAATTTGATCTACAGACAGAGTAACAACATAACGACCGCTGTAGCGCGCGGCACAGGCATATGCAACCTTATCTAAAAATCTCATGATGTGGCCACCATGAATATTGCCGGCAAAGTTTGCTTGATCTGGTGTCATTATCTCCGACATGGTTAGCTCGAATCTTTGAATTTTCATAGTTATAGTCCTTTATGTTACCGGTATTTCTAGTTTATTTATTTCTTGCTGAACTAGATTGCTTGGTAGTTTATAGGTTGTTGCAAGCTTCATTATCATAATGCTTAATACAAGTAGAATTAAATTATCCCACCTAAAAGGTATTAATCCAGCACCGCCACCAAAGTTTCCACCATAAGATATTAAAGATAGTCCTATAAAATAAGGAACCATCCACATTGCTTGGCGCGCATTAAGTGGAGTTTTTTTTGCTCTTGCGCTGCATGCCCTGTATGTAAATAATATTACTATACTTAATAATATTGTAATTGAAAGCTTGGAAATATTATCCCATCCCGTCCAGTATGCTAGGAAATTACAGATTGAGAACGCTACATACCCCCAGACAGTTCCAAAAGGAAGCTTTAGAGGTCTATTCTGTTTGGGTAGTTGTTTGCGCAGGGATATTAGGCAAACTGGACCTATAGCATAACTGATTGCCATTAGTGATGTTAGAAATGCAACCATAGCATTCCAGCCAGGTAGTGGTGCAAATAGTAATAGTCCAACAAAAAAGTTTAATATAATAGCGTAAGTTGGGTTTCCTTTAGTATTAAGTTGCATAAGCTTTATAGGCAGACAACCATTATGACTGATGCCGTAGATAGATCTGCTTGCGCTAGCAACATACATTAGTGCGGCAGCGATAGGTCCTATGATGGCTCCAGTATAAGTTAGTGATAGCAGTTTAGGTAGGTGGTCTTGAATTAGTATTGAGCTAAATGGGCTGTTATTATTGCTAAGTGATAGCTGTGACCATCCTTGATGTAGGTTTGCTACGGTTAGTGACGATATGAAAGATAGCTGCAGTACTATGTAAATTATTAGACAGATAACTATTGAGCCTATTATGGCAATAGGTATAGACTTTGCTGGATTTTTGGCTTCACCTGCCATTTCGCATGCTTGTTTGAAGCCATTAAATGCAAAGATAATACCCCCTGTTGATATAGCAGTGAAGATGCTTTTTATGCCGTATGGAGAAAATTTTTCATGGGTAAGCTGTATCGGCGCAGCTCGGTTGAATATAACAAATAGTATTGATCCGGCTATAACTATGGGAATGGTCATTTTAAAAATAGTTAATATATTGTTAGCCCGGATCAGCCAGCGTAGTGACATGGTATTAAGTATGACCAAGCATAACATTAGTGTAGCGGCAGTAATGAATCCTGTGTGTGTTAGTTGCCCAGTTGCTGGGTTGGCAAGGTTGGGGAAGAATAAAGTGATGTATTGAATAACGCCTTGTATCTCCGTTGGTGCAAGTGAGGCGTAAGATAGCCAGATAAACCACGAGAAAATAAAGCTAACTAACGTGCCATGGGTGATTTTGGGTATGCGCACGCTTGATCCTGTTACTGGTATCATGGCGCCTAGTTCTGCAAATATAAAAGCAATGATTCCTAGTGATATGCCGCCTATTACCCATGATAATAGTGCGGCTGGACCTGCAATTTCAGAAGTGTAATATGCCGAGAACAGCCACCCCGATCCTAATATTGCACTAATTGATGTAAATAGCATTGCTGTTGATGAGAGTGAGCGCTTGCCCATGGTGTCTGTCCTTGTGTTTTTGTATAGGAGTTAATGTTTTTTTTAATTTTATCTTTAGGCTGTCTTATTGTTATCTTTATTGTTTTTGTGTGAATGGGGTTGAAAAAATTCAGCCATATCTTAAACTTAAAATATAGTTGTGTCATCTTAGTATTTATTTTTAGGTGAAGATCTTGATTCAGGGTGCTTGGCGACGTATTCTCTCTCCTCCTGTTATAGTATTAGTATGCAGCAAGTCTTATTATAATTTACGTTGAGAAGTATTCATGTCACAAAAATATCAGTTAATCTTAGTTGATGGTTCTTCATATTTATTTAGAGCATATTATGCTATGCCGCCGCTAACTAATTCTGATGGCCTTTTCTCCGGCGCAATATATGGTGTTATTAATATGCTAAAAAAGCTATTAAAAGACTACCCAGATACAAATATTGTAGTTGTTTTTGATTCTAAAGGAGGCACTTTCCGTAATGATATGTATGCTGAATACAAAGCTAATCGCGCCCAAATGCCGGAAGATTTGGCTCAGCAAATATCGCCCATACATAGCATTATAAAGGCAATGGGTTTTCCATTATTGCTTGCAGATAGGGTAGAGGCTGATGATGTTATTGGCACATTGGCAGTTAGCGCTGCAAAAGAAAATATTAATACTTTAATATCTACCGGCGATAAAGATCTTGCTCAATTAGTTGGTGATAATATTACATTAATTAATACCATGACAGAGCAATTGCTTGATGAAAGTGGTGTTATAAAGAAATTTGGTATTAAGCCATGCCAGATGATTGATTACTTATCTTTAATGGGAGATGCGTCAGATAATATCCCGGGTATACCTAAGGTTGGTCCAAAAACTGCGGCTAAGTGGTTATTGGAATATCAAACTTTAGAAAATCTGGTAGGCAATGCTGATAAAATCAAAGGTAAAGTTGGTGAGTCTTTGCGCGATAACTTATCACAGCTAGAGTTGTCAAAATCTCTAGTTAAAATAAAACTAGATGTAAAACTTGATGTGGCTTTAGCTGATCTTGCAATGTCACCGCCAGATACCTCCGAGCTAATTAAGTTGTATCATAAGTTTGAATTTAAATCGTGGGCGCAAGAGCTAATTAACAATGATAATAATGAGAGCAATGATTCTTCTGTGGTTGTTAGTAGTGAGCTGCCTGCCCCGGCTAAGTATGACTTAGTATTAACTCATGAGCATTGTCTTAGGTGGATTGAAAAAATAAAGCAGGCTAAAGTTTTTGCATTAGATGTTGAGACCACAAGTTTAGATGATATGAATGCTGATTTAGTCGGAGTTTCGCTTGCTGTAACTAATGGTGAGGCTGCATATATTCCGGTAGCGCATACATATGAGAATGCTCCTATGCAAATACAAAAGGAGTGGTTGCTTGATAGGCTAAGGCCTATTTTAACTTATCCTACAACCAATATTGTAGGTCATAATATTAAATATGATCTTAAAGTTTTACATCGCATGGGGTTGTCTATAACGGCATATTGCGATGATACTCTGTTAATGTCTTACGTATTGCATAATGCCACAACAAGACATGATATGGATTCATTATCTTTGAAGTTTTTAAATCATAAAACCATATCGTTTGAAGATGTTGCAGGAAAGGGGGCAAAGCAAAAAACTTTTGATAAAGTATCATTAGATGTGGCCGCGCCATATGCAGCAGAAGATGCTGATATAACATTACAACTATACTTTATGTTTAAAGATAAAATGAAAAAAGATAGTGATTTATATAATGTTTATAAAAATATTGAGCAACCAACGTTAATGGTATTGACGGAGATGGAGCGGCAAGGTGTGTTGCTGGATGTGACGTTGTTGCAAGAACAAAGTTTAGAGTTGGGTATTGAAATTTCAAGGCTAAAAGACCAAGCTTTTATGTTCGCAGGGGAGGAATTTAACTTGGCATCACCCAAGCAATTGCAACATATTTTATTTGAAAAACAAAAACTCCCTATAATTAAAAAAACCCCTAAAGGGCAACCATCAACGGCAGAGGCTGTGTTGCAAGAGCTGTCTTTAGACTATCCTTTGCCTAAAGTTATTGTCGAATATAGGGGGCTTGCAAAACTTAAGTCTACATATACTGACAAACTACCGCTGCAGGTTAATCCTGTTACGCATAGGGTGCATACGCATTACAACCAAGCAATAACATCAACCGGAAGGCTTTCATCTAACGACCCTAATTTGCAGAATATACCAGTTAGAACTTTGCAAGGTAGGCGCATTAGACGTGCATTTATTGCGCCACCATCTAAAAAGATATTGGCAGCTGATTACTCTCAAGTTGAGTTGCGTATTATGGCGCATATTTCTCAAGATGAAGGGATGATAAATGCGTTTCGAGCTGGAGTTGATATTCATCAGGCAACAGCAGCTGAAATATTTTCAGTTGCCTTAAATAAGGTAACAGCAGATCAGCGTAGGCATGCAAAAGCAGTTAATTTTGGATTGATATATGGAATGTCTGCATTTGGTTTGTCAAAGCAACTGCATGTCGATAGAGCATCAGCTCAGCAATATATAAATGTATACTTTGATCGCTATCCTGCTATTTTAAGCTATATGGAATCAGTTAGAGCGTTGGCGGCAAAGCAAGGATATATTAGTACGTTGCTAGGCAGGAAGTTAATCATTCCAGATATAACATCATCTAATGCAATTAGGCGTAAGGCAGCTGAGCGTGCTGCAATTAATGCTCCTTTGCAGGGAACAGCGGCTGATATTATCAAACTTGCAATGATAGAACTTAATAAAAAAATAGCTAATCATAATGATAAAATAATAATGATGATGCAGGTTCATGATGAATTAGTTTTTGAGATTGATGCTGACTATGTAGATGAGGCAAGTAAATTAATTCGTAATGTAATGGAGACGGTGTATCCGCTAACAATTCCATTGTTGGTTGATATTGGTGTTGGTGATCACTGGGATGAGGCGCATTAAGTATGAGTAAAAGTAATAATCAAAAACAGCAGGTAGCACTGGCTGCTTTGGACTATGTAAAGCCTGGTTGTGTTTTAGGTGTTGGTACGGGCTCTACAGTGGCATTTTTTATTGAGCAGTTAAGTAGCATTAAGGGCAGTATAGAAGTTGCAATTCCAAGCTCAATGGCAACAAGATCTTTGTTGTTGCAACATAAAATACCGGTAGGTGAATTAAATCACTTTCGTTCAGTTGATGTTTATATCGATGGCGCAGATGAGTTTAATTCTTATAAAACTTTAATTAAGGGCGGCGGCGGTGCATTAACACAAGAAAAAATAATTGCGGCAGCAAGCTCTAAGTTTGTTTGTATTGTTGATGCCAGCAAGCAAGTTAAGCGGCTCGGGGCTTTTGCGTTGCCAGTAGAGGTTGTTCCTATGGCGCGAAGCTTTGTTGCTCGCGAGCTAGTTAAGCTTGGTGGTTGTCCTGAATATAGAGAGAATGTAATAACTGATAATGGTAATGTTGTGCTTGATGTTCATAAATTGAACATGGATGAGCCAATGGCGCTGGAGCGTAAGCTCAATAATATACCTGGTGTTGTTTGTAATGGCTTATTTGCTCTTAGAGGGGCAGATATCATATTATTGGCCGGTAAATCTGGCGTGTCTGTTATTGAGTAACTGCAGGTTTGTGTCTATTGGTTGGTTCTATTGTTTGTAGGCATGCTGGCCGATTCTGCTTGTTTTAAGGCTCTATTGCTATTATGAAAGCACGCAGTATAATGCCATTTCAAGAAAAAGGGAGCTCGACTGTGATCGGGCTATTGTAGCTGCTTGTTATTTTAATTTTAATCATATAATCATATGGTTACAGCAGCTAAGATTATGTTTTTATGCGCTGCGGTATATATCTCAGTATTCTATGTTATATATCATGTTGTTAGCGAAGGAGTAGTTAATGTTAGTTTTAACTCGTTCAATAGGAGAACGATTATTTATCAATGATGGTGAGATTAAGCTCAGCGTATTGGATGTCAAGGGAAATCAGGTTCGTATAGGTATAGAAGCACCGCGTGAAATATCTGTTCACCGAGAAGAGGTTTTTGATCGCATCAAAACAAATGAGTCAGCCGAGACTAGTGAAATAGACGAATAGGTTATATTTTATTTGTTTTTGGGGTGATGCCTGACTGCATTAATAGTGCTGAAGTATCGGGCGCCCTGCCGCACATTTTCATAAATACCTCAGATGGGTCATATGCTCCACCTAGTGCTAGAAATGTATCGCTATAGCGCTTGGCGGTTTCTTTATTGAATATGCCGTTCTCTTTAAAGATTGAGAATATATCTGCTGCCATAACCTCAGCCCATTTATAGCTATAGTATCCAGCAGCATATCCTCCAGCAAAGATATGACTGAAACTGTTTTGAAATCTATTGTATTCTGGTGTTGGTAAAGTGCTTGTTATTGCTCTAACGTCATTTAGCAATTGCTGTACTTGCTGTTCTTGTTTGGGGTTAAATTCTATGTGTAGCTTAAAGTCAAACAATGCAAACTGTAGTTGTCTCATCATGCTAATTGCAGATTGAAAGTGCCGCGCTTTTATCATTTTTTCATATAGATTGGTTGGTAGTTTTGCATTAGTTTCGTAGTGACAACTTAGGTTGGTTAGAGGTTGTTGTTCAAAAGCATAGTTTTCAAGGAACTGACTAGCAACTTCAACGGCATCCCATGGTATTCCAGTAAGTCCACTTGCACCTAAATAATTTATGTTGGTTAGCATGTGCTGTGTTGCGTGGCCAAATTCATGAAACAAGGTTATAACATCATCATGAGTTAGTAGTGCTGGCGAGTCATTTAGTGGTCCTTGAAAGTTGCATGTAATAAAAGTAACTGGGGTTTGTTGTATGCCGTGTTCATCCATCCATCTATTTTTGCAATCATCCATCCAGGCGCCATTGCGTTTTTCTGATCGGGTGTACAGGTCAAGATAGAAGTGGCTAATAACTTGGTTTTGTTGGTTGCTAACTTGGTAGCAAGTTACATCGGTATGCCAGCTATCAAAAGTTTTTATTTCTTCTATTTTTATATTAAATAACGTTTGCGCTATATTAAATAGACCTTGTATTACAGAGTTTGCAGGAAAGTATGGTCGCAGTTCTTCTTGTGATATGTTGTACTGTTGTAGTCTAAATTGTTCGCTAGCAAAAGCAGTATCCCACGCTTCTAGATTTTCTATTTGTAAATTATTTTTGGCAAATTCTATAAGTTCTTTTGTTTCTTGTGTTGCTTGCTCTGTTGATGCATCTATGAGCTCCTGGAGAAACTGTAGTACCTCTTGTGTTCCTGACATCATTTTTGTAGCTAAAGAGTGTTCAGCATAATTATTAAATCCCAGCAGCTGTGCAAGCTCTAGTTTAAGCTTTAGTATTTCATTTATTGTATTTGTGTTGTCATATTTTATATCGTGTGGTGGTTGCTCTGATGCTCTAGTACAAAACGCTTGGTATACTGTCTGTCTTACATTACGATTTTTAGCATATTGAGTTACCATGATTACAGATGGCGTGTCTAGGGTTAATAGCCAGCCTGTTTGTTTATTTTGTTCGGCTTTATTTTTTGCGGATTCTATAAAGTGTTGCGGCAGACCTTCTAGTTTTGATTCATCTGTTATTAGATGCTCCCACGCTGCAGTACAGTCTAGGATGTTTTCTTCAAACTTCGTGCTTGCATGTGAAAGCTGCTGCTGTATGTTCGCGTATCTTTCTTTTTTATCTGCTGGAAGATCTATTCCTGCTAGGGTGAAATCTCTTATTTCGTTATTGATAATTAATTGTTGTGCTTGATCTAATGAGTTGAATTCATCACTTTGTTGTAATTGCTGTATAAGCTTAAACAGATTGTGATTATGACCGACCCAGGTACTAAAGCTTGATAAGTGAGGTAGGCATGCGTTATATGCTGCTCTTAATTCTTTTGTATTTGCTACGTTGTTTAGGTGAGAAATTGGCGCGAAAAAATCATGTAGTTGTGCGCTTAGTTTGTCTAGTGGAGCAATAGTATTATCCCATGTTGGCGTTGTTGTTGATTCTGTTATGTTGTTTATTGCTTGCACTTGTTGTGCAAGTATATCTTTTAGGTCTTGCTCAATTAGGTTTACTTTGATAGATGTAAATAGCGGTAGATTTGTCATGAGAACGGCCTTTTGTGATATTTATTGTGCTCTGGTTATTTGGTTTGTATCTTATACTTTATATATCATATAGGGTTATTTGTCACACCCGATATGATTCAATTTTTTCATGGTAGGGCGGTAGTATGCATGTGTGATATTTTGTCACTGCCCCGATGGAGCAAAATATTTTGTGTTATCAATTAAAACCTATTATATTATGAAACAACTAAAGTCATGGAGTGATTGTAATGAGTGATGATAATAAATGTCCAGTTATGCATGGTTGCTTGACTCGAGGTCAGACGACCGGAACTACTAATCAAGACTGGTGGCCTAATCAGTTAGATGTTTCTGTATTAGATGGCACTCCGTTGCGCGCTAACCCAATGGGAGATGATTTTGATTACCGCGATGTGTTTGAACAATTAGATTATGCAGCACTCAAAGATGATTTAACTTCGCTTATGACTGATTCTCAGTCGTGGTGGCCTGCAGACTATGGTCATTATGGCCCATTATTTATTCGCATGGCATGGCATGCTGCTGGAACTTATCGCATTAGCGATGGTCGCGGTGGCGGTAGGTCTGGTGCGCAACGTTTTGCTCCTTTAAATAGCTGGCCAGACAACGGCAATCTAGACAAAGCAAGGCGACTGTTATGGCCTATTAAGAAAAAATATGGTCAATGTATAAGTTGGGCCGACTTGATGCTGTTGGCAGGTAATGTGGCTATTGAGTCTATGGGTGGGAAAACTATTGGATTTAGTGGTGGTAGAGATGATGAGTGGTCACCACAAGAAAGTATTAATTGGGGAATTGAAAAAATATGGTTAGACAATAAGCGCTATCAAGGTGATCGTGAGCTAAGTAATCCTTTGGCTGCCGTGCAGATGGGTTTAATTTATGTCAATCCAGAAGGACCAGATGGCAATCCAGATCCATTAGCTAGCGCTAAAGATATTCGAGAAACTTTTTATCGAATGGGAATGAACGACGAAGAGACAGTAGCATTAACGGCGGGTGGACACACCTTTGGTAAGACTCACGGTGCCGGCGACCCAAGTTTGGTAGGTCCTGAACCCGAAGCTGCGCCCATTGAGGCTATGGGTTTAGGCTGGATCAACAGCTTTGGGTCAGGTCATGGTCGTGATACTACTACTAGCGGGCTTGAAGGTGCCTGGACCCCTAACCCTACGCAATGGGATAACGGTTACTTTGATCTATTGTTGGGGTATGAGTGGGAGTTAACTAAGAGCCCTGCAGGCGCACACATATGGCATGCCATCAACCCTAAAGAGTCAGATTTAGCGCCAGATGCTGAAGATGCCTCAATTCGAGTATCAACTATGATGACCACTGCGGATATGGCTATGCGCGAAGATCCTATTTATAGATCTATAGCTGAGAGATTCCATGCAAATCCAGATGAGTTTGCTGATTCCTTTGCTCATGCTTGGTTTAAATTAATTCATCGTGATATGGGTCCTAGTTCACGTTATGTTGGACCAGAAGTGCCAAGCGAAACCTTCATTTGGCAAGACCCTATTCCAAAAAATGATGTCCATGGCAATATTGATATGGCAAAACAACAATTATCCAAGTGCGGCTTATCAATAGCAGCAATGGTTGAAACAGCTTGGGCTAGCGCTTCTACATTTAGATGTACGGATATGCGAGGAGGATCTGATGGTGCTCGTATTCGTTTGGCTCCGCAAAAAGATTGGCCAGTTAATAAGCCTAAGCAGTTGTCTGCAGTATTGCCAGTATATGAAGAGATTTCTATATTAACAGGAGTTTCTATCGCAGACATTATTGTTTTAGCGGGAAGTTTGGCCATAGAGCAGGCAACTGGAAGAGATGTACCATTTTTGCCAGGACGGGGCGATGCATCGCAAGATCAAACAGATGTAGAATCATTTGCGGCATTGGAGCCTTTAGCTGATGGTTTTAGAAACTACGTATCCACCAGTTGTACTATCAATGAAGAAGATCTATTGCTAGATAGGGCGCAACAATTAGGCTTGTCTGCTCCTGATATGACTGTATTATTTGGTGGCTTTAGATCTTTAGGTATTGGCATTGATGATAAAAATGGATTTACTCAATTAACAGAGAATATTTCTCAGGACTTTTTCATTCAGTTGCTTGATATGAGGTTTGAGTGGAAGTCTGTTGGTGGTAATAGCTATGAGGCAACAGACCGTAATACCGGTAAAAGCAACGGGCTTGTTTCAAGGGTTGATTTATTGTTTGGATCTCATGCCCAATTGCGTGCACTAGTGGAAGTATATGCGTCAAGTGATGCGGCAAATAAATTTATTGAAGACTTTATTGTCGTGTGGGTGAAAATTATGAACTCAGGTCGCTATGATATTTAGCTGAACTTATTGTTAAGTGGCTAGGTATTGCTCAAATATATTTGCTTTTATAGGTGTTAATATAAGTAGCGTTGTCATAATTTAGCTTGTGTGGTGGATCTATGGTTGTATACATGGAGTTATGACACAAGTTTTAATCTGACAAAGTGCAGGCTCTCTTCTTAATAGATATTAGATAGATTTTAGTCGGTGTTCAACGAACCAAGGCAGCTTACGATAATAAAAATCTATAATTAAGTATATGGTGGCAGCGCCAATTCCAACTCCAAGTCCTATTCTTATGCCGGCAGGCCCTAGTGGCGTTAGTGTTCCTAATACATAACTGGAGGTAATAGTTATAAGCCATAGGCCAGCGATATTTACAATCATTGGCGTTTTAGAGTCGTGCAGCCCTCTATATGCACCAGAAAAAATAAACCTAATGCTATCTAGGTAGTTTGTGACTATTGCGATAATAAAGAATATACGGCCAAGGTGAATTATCTTGTTAACACCTGGGTTATGTTTATCAAGAAATAGGTCTATTAGCTCAACAGGATATAGAGTGAAAATTATAGTTATAGCAATAAACACTATTGTCATAATTCCAACGGCATGTTTTGCATACGCTTTTATTTTTATAATATCATTGGTGGCATATGCCCTGCTTGTTAAAATAGAAACTGCTTGAGATAAGCCAATATAAACCATAACCGATAGTACTACGTATTGGTTAATTATCTGTGATGCAGATAGGGCGTCAGCGCCAAACCAGCCCATGAAGTAAGTTGTTATAGTAATAGCTATAAGCTCTGCGCCAGATTGAACGCTAATTGGTATGCCAAGTAACATTATTTGTTTTATGCATGCAAGATCTTTTAGTTTCGGTAGTTTGAATAAGTTAAAGTGATTATATTTTTTAGATAAACCATGCAGCACTAGCATGGTTAGTATTAATGTGCTGCCGACTAACTGGGCTAGAATTTGACCACTCAGCCCTATTTGAGGGCAGCCCCATTTGCCAAGTATTAAGGCGTAGGATAGTGCTAAGGTTATTGGCGCTGTTATTATAGATGTAATTAGAGCAACTCTTGGTTGTCCTATGCCAATAAAAAACTGACCGACTGATGTTGAAAGCAGCATTGGTATGATGGCAAAGCGTGCAATATGGAAAAAAGGAATGGTTAATTCAATTAAGTTTTGATCTTGGCCAAACCAAATTAGTATTGTTTGTATATGCCATATAATACCGCAAAGAGAAACTCCTAGAGATAAGGCTAATAGCTGTCCGCTCCAGGCGGTATTCTTGGCCGTGTCATATTTACCTTGCTCATTTTGATGGCTAATTAAAATTCCAATAGCGTTTAATGCCCCATTGCCGCAAACAAAAAAAGTTATGAATGTTGGAATGGCAAGCCCTGATGCAGCTAAGTCATCTTTACCAAGGTGGGCTATAAAAATAACGGAAACAAAGCTAACAAGTATATTTAATACTTGCGTGCCAATAATTGGTAGAGCAAAGCTCAGAAGTTCTAAAGTGCGTTTAAATGTATTCATTTGTTGTTTCTATGTGTTTTTATTTGATAATTATATATTTTTATTTTTTATACTGATTATTTGGTCAGTATTGATTAACCAGGTGCACAGCTGATCTTCAAATTGATTGAAGCGTTGATGGCTGCCAACAAACCCATTGGCAATAATAGTAAAAATAATTTGGCCATTATGCTTGGTATTGATGTATCCTGCAAGGCTGCTGATTCCAGACATTGATCCTGTTTTGGCTGAAACTCTGCCGTTATTTTTTTCTTTAAGTAGTCGATTTATTAGTGTTCCTGGCTTGCCTGGCTTTGGTAGTGAGTTGATTATATTTCTTTTTATTTCAGGAGAGCTGTCTATGTAGCTCAATAGTTTTATAAATTGCTGTGGGGTTGCAAGGTTATAGCGAGAAAGGCCAGCACCATCTGTTAATAAGGTTAATTTAAAATTAATACCAGTTTTTTGGTTTAGTATGGCTTGCATAGCATGAATTCCATTTTGCCACGTTCCAGCTTCATGGTAGTAGTTGTGCCCTATGGTTTTAAGTAGGGCGTTAGCAGTTAAGTTGTCTGAGTCAGTTAGCATATGTCTTACTATATCTTTAAGTGGTTTTGACTCTATGGTTGCAAGTTGCAGTGTGGCAGTAGCTGGGGCTTTTTTAAATGATACAGACTTAACTGATATTTTTTGTTGTTTTAGAATCTGTTCTATTTGGTATTTGACATAAGTATGCATATCTCGAATTGCTAGTGATCTGCGTTGTTTTTTCCATGGTTGTGCTAAGCAGCCACCAATTGAGTAGCTGTTACTGGCACTGCTATAGACGGTTAATGGGCAGTTTTTTTGGTATTTTTTTGTTGTAATGGCATTGTTAGATAACTTTATGATCTCATTGGGTATGTCAGCTACAAGGCTTGGTTGTTGGCCTAAACTTTTATTTGGACTTAAGTGGAGTAGGAATTTATTTTGATCCAAGTTGGCTGCACTTAGCATGGCGGCAAAACTATAGCTTAAATCACCCCAGAGCCAGCCTGGAGGGTACGGTACTTGGTCGAAATCGCTGTCATCTATATAAAGAGACTGTGTGATCTTTGTTATTTTTTTAGCCTTAAGTGTAGCAAATAGTTTATTTAGATCTTGTGTTGTCAGTGTTGGGTCGCCAGAAAAGTGTACGTAAACATTTCCATTTATTGTGTTATTTTTTATTACAGATGACTCATTAGTTAGTATTGATGTGTTATAGGTAAATTCTGGTTTTAAGTATGTAATTGCCGCCACTGCAATAAATAATTTTTGAATGCTTGCTGGAGAAAAAAGCTGATCTTCATTTTGCTGGTATAAGATATCTCCCGTAGAGGATTGAATTATTATGCCGATATGTGGATTATATTCTGATTTAGGGTAGTTGTTGTTTATCCAGTTGGATATCTTTGTGGATTCTGTATTTTTGGTTAATGGTTGCGTTATATCAGCAGCATATAGAATTGGTGTTGTTATGGCTAGAGTCGCGGTTATTACTATTATATTTAGTAAGCGTAACATTTATAGCGACCTTTTGTATTGTATGCTCACGGTAAAATAAATTATTACTGCGACAATAATAATTAAAGGGATCATTATAAAAGATAAGTATGCCTGAATCATAGAGGCGCTAGCTACAAAAACAGTGAGCATAATCCCAAGTAGCATAAATATTGGGTCACTATACACCCCGTTAATGAAAACACTTAAAGACAATAAGGAGATATTCATAAACCCAGCTTGAGATGCGCTCATTATGCCAGTGCTAACTAAAAACAAGGTTAGATATACCATGATAATTAGCCATAACCAGTGAATTAGTTGATGCCATATTGTCGTGATGTCGGTATCGGTTTTTTTTCCAACATATGCATATAGTGAAATTGATAATAGGCTGTAGCATACAGCAATTATTTGACTGTAAAGTAATAGGGCTTTGCTATGTATATCCATAATTAATAATCCTATACAGCCAAGAATTAGCATTATAGAAAACACGGTTATTCTGGTTTTAAAATATTGATGATAATTTGTTGTTGCCATTTCTTAATCTTTCCTTATTGTCAGCTTATTATGGATCTAACCCATGGTCCTTGTTTTTTTGCCGCTGATGGTAGTTTGTTTAGTGCATCTTTCGCTTCTGCAATAGATTTATATTGTCCTGATAGCAGTACAAACCTAACGTCTTGTTGTTGAATTATTTCTTTAATATAGCTTCCAGGTAGATTCAATTGCTGTTGTAAGTTGGTTATTGCTTTTTTATTATGACTGCTTGAAAACTGTAGTGCATAGGTAGTTTTAGGTTTGGTTGTTTTTTGTTTTGAAGTGGTTGTCGTTGCTTTTGTTTTTATATGGTTATCATCCTTGGTCTTTTTTGTTGCAAGTTTAAAGGCGCGCTCTTGCTCTATTTTATTGTTTGATATTGTTTTAGGTGTTGATGCCTTGGGCTTTGTTGTTTCAAATGGGTTGTCAGTTGTGGTTTTATTTATAGGTGAGGTGGCTGGAATCAATGGTTTTTGATTGACGGTTATGGTTTTATTTTTATGACTGCTCTGCCAAAGTGCATAGCATAATATGATTAATAAAGACCATGATATAATTTTAACAGAGTGCCTCTGCCAAAAAGGTCTTACTTTTGATGGCGAATCTGTTTTTCCTGGGTTTTTTTCTAAATTGTTGTTTTCATTTTGTGCTGGGTTATGCATTACGGTCCTAGCTGATTTTTTTTAAAAAAAGATGTTAGCCTAAGTATGAATGTAGTGCAATTTTTGATAAAAAAACCGCGAACAAGTCGCGGTTTTTAATTTTGTATTATAGTGTTAGTTTAGAAGTAAACACCTAGCTGTGCGGTAATAACATTGCTGTGTCCGCCGCCAGAAGGCCCTGCTTTTCCAGCACCGGTAGATGTATCTGTATCCCCATAGTTAGTATTATAGCTGTATTCAATAGACTCAACAGTGTCGCGCCATATGGATGTGTTTGCTACTACATTGTAGCTATTTTTTGGCAAGTTCAGTGCCAAAGCCTGCCATGTTTGACTAAACATTATACCGAAAGACGTTGGTTTGTTGTTTATAGTTGTGCTGTAGTCTAACTCTGCCTGTAACGCTTTTGGTTTTGCACCAGTATCATTGAACTGTAGTGCATCATCACTAAAGTGTTTGGTGGCACTAATGTATTCACCAATTAACGTGAAATCTCCAATACCCATAGATCCGTATAGGTCGTATGCTGGTGTACTAGGGGAGTCGTAGTCGTTAATGGCAAATCCTTGAAATGCAGCATCGGATCCATTGTCTTGCATACCTTGTGAATCGCTTATATTTGTTGTGTAGCTTGCGCCAATTTGGTATGGATGGCTGCTATCTGTGCTGCTATAGCTGATGTTGGCGCCGCCTTCATTAATAAATGAGTTTTGCTCGCCTTGTTGAGTATTATAAGTAAATGCTTGTGCGCTAAATCCATTTTGACTAAACCCAAGAACAGTTGTCGTGCTAAGTATGCGTGCTAATGATGTTGTTTCTGTAGTTGTTAGCATTAGAGAGTTGTAACGACCAAAAGGAACATACATTTGACCAATAGATGCATAGATTGGTGATTTTGAGAGATTACCTATAGTTGCATAGCCGCGGCTTAAGTATATTTCATTTTGAGGATCTCTTGTGCCGGATGATGAAGGCATATCTTGATAGTCGTATGACATGAATGCTTGAGCCCAGTCGTTTAGGAATGCGGCAATGTCCAGCTCAGCAGTGTTTAGTGAGGTGCTGTACTGTGTTGATCCTTCATATTGGCTGTGAGCAACATAGCCGCCCTCAACCCCACCACTAATTACCATTATAGGTTTATTTGTAGTTATATTATTAGTAGCCCGGTAATCTTGCATCTGTTGGTGTATGGACAGTAAAAATAGATCATGGTTGATAGATGGGTATGCATACATTAAGTCGGAGCCGTCGTATGCGGACTCATTTCCCATTAAAGGTGATGTTGTTATGGTTAGGGAGTTTCCTAGCATATCGTTATTATTAGTGCTGCTGTTAGCTGTATCTGCATATGCTATAGAAGATAATGCTACTGCACTTGCAATGGCGCATAATTTTTTGATCATTATTGTTCCTATCTTTATGGTTAATGGGCTTGCAAGCTACCCTAACATTATGGCAATTGCAATATGCGGATGTTAGTATCTTGCCCAGTGGTGATTGTATGTGTGCGTACTTATATGATATGTGCCACTATTGTTATGTGGGAGCGCTTAATGGCAAATACAATGAAAAAAAGATTCGATGGTTATTTGCCGGTAGTTGTCGATGTAGAAACAGGCGGGGTTGATGATAGCAAGCATGCGCTGCTTGAAGTTGCTGCGGTATGGCTTGACTATGATGCTAGCGGTCAAATGTGTATTCAGGATAGCTTCTCTACCCATGTTGTTGCCTTTGATGGTTCCGTTATTGACCAAAAAGCATTAGAGATAAATCAGATTGACCCGGATCACCCTTTTAGGTTTGCCATACCAGAAGATAAAGCACTAGCTGAACTTTTTAAGTTTGTGCGTCAAGCTTTAAATCATACCAGATGTAGGCGCGCTGTTTTAGTTGGTCATAATGCTCATTTTGATTTGGGATTTCTTAATGCTGCAATGAAAAGATGCAAGATTAGCTCATCACCATTTCATGGCTTTACTTGTTTTGATACGGCAACCTTGGGTGGGCTTGCTGTAGGTAAGACGGTATTAGCTAAAGCTTTGAAAAGCTCTAGTATTGCTTTTGATGAAAAAGAGGCGCACTCAGCAGTATATGACACCATGAAAACCGCAGAACTGTTTTGCCAGATTGTTAATCAGTTTGATGCTATGCGCCAGGTATCTGTTTAAATATTCTTTTTGTTATATATGCAGTTGGGTTTACGTAAGAAGCACGCTATGGCTAATTATTTTAGATGGCATCACGAAGAATATCTTCAAGCCCAAATGTCATATTCTTAGAATTAAATGCATGTTTAATGGCTAGCTGTACGCCTTGCATCATAGCTTCTCTGTTAGTGCAGTCTTGCTGGATGGTTAATCTTTCACCAGCTGCGCTAAATATTACCTGTTGATGAGCAAACATGCCGGGTAATCGGACAGAGTTAATTGGCACCTGTTCCTTGGTTTTAGTGCTTTGCTGCATAAGGTTAGCAGTGGTAATGGCGGTGCCAGATGGGCTGTCTACCTTGTCCGGGTGGTGCATTTCAATGATGGCAGAACTTGGCATGAATCGTGCTGCTTGTGCTGCAAACTGCATCATTAGAACTGCGCTAATAGAGAAGTTTGGTGCAATAACGCAACCGGTATTATTTGCCTTACAAGCATCCTCTATTTCTTTTAACTGTGCTGATGTTAGCCCTGTTGCGCCAACCACCGGGCATACTTTATGCTCAATTGCTGTGATTGTGTTTTGAAAAACACAGTGAGGCAGAGTGAAATCTACTATTACATCAACAGTTGTTTGTTGCAGTGATAGCTGGAGATTGTCATCTTTGCCCCAGGTGCCAACAAGATCCATGTCGCAGTTAGAGCTTATAGCTGATGTTGTTACTAGGCCCATTTTGCCAAAAGCACCATTTACTGCAACACGAATCATTTATATGTCTACTGTTGTTTTTGCTTGTTGGTTATTGCTAGCAAAGTTTTGTTCTGCAAAAGACCAATTAGCTAGTTGCCAAAAGTTTTCAAGATATTGGCCCCGATTATTGCGGGTATCTATGTAGTATGCGTGCTCCCAGACATCACAAGTTAGAAGTGGTGTTTGGTTATTTGTCATTGGGTTTTCAGCATTTGGTGTGCTTATTATCTCTAGAGTATTATCTTCATTTTTAACAAGCCATGCCCATCCTGAGCCAAATCTTTTCATTGCCGCATCAGTAAATTGTTCTTTAAAGCTAGCGAAAGAACCAAAGGTATTGTTAATTGCAGTGGCAAGATTGCCGGAAGGTTCATTGCCTCCTTCAGGTGATAGACTATGCCAGTAAAATGTGTGGTTCCATACTTGTGCCGCATTGTTAAATATTCCACCATCACTTTTCATTATTAGCTCTTCTAGGCTTAAATCTGCCATGTCGGTGTTTGCTGTTAGCTTATTTAGATTATTGACATAAGCTGCGTGATGTTTGCCGTAGTGGTAGTTTATTGTTTCTTCAGATATGTAAGGTGAGAGGGAGTCTATAGCGTATGGTAGGTCGGGTAGTTTGTGCGTCATGTTAATATCCTTTTAAGGTTAAATTTAATTGCCGGGTACATTATCAGGTTTATATGACTTTTACTAGTTAGATATCTTGACATGGTTGTGGTAGCTGTTACATTTCTTGCTCTGATTTTTTTAAAACAAAGAGGTTCAATATGTCTGTTCTTGTTGCAAGGCCTGCGCCAGATTTTACAGCTGCTGCTGTTTTAGGTTCTGGTGAAATTGTAGATAGTTATAATTACTATGAAGCTACAAAAGATAAATATTCTATTATTTTTTTCTACCCATTAGACTTTACGTTTGTTTGCCCATCTGAACTGATTGCTCTGCATTCTGCAGTTGGTGAATTTAAGAAGCGTAATGTTGAGGTGATTGGTGTTTCTATAGATTCTCAGTTTACGCATAATGCATGGCGTAACACATCTATTGATAACGGTGGTATTGGGGCTGTTGATTACACTTTGGTTGCAGATGTTAATCATCGTATTTGTCAGGCATATGGTGTTGAACACCCTGAAGCTGGGGTTGCTTTTCGTGCTTCATTTATTGTTGATAAGAATAACGTTGTATGCTCTCAAATGGTGAATGATCTGCCTATTGGGCGTAATATGGCTGAGTTATTGCGAATTGTTGATGCTCTTCAGTTTCATGAGCAGCATGGTGAAGTATGCCCAGCTAACTGGAGGTCTGGTGACAAGGGTATGACGGCATCGCCTAAGGGTGTTGCAGATTATTTATCTGCTCATGCCGCAGAGCTGTAATTTAATAATTGCAGTTAAGTACGCCGTTATGGCTTCAGTTATAGCGGCGTTCAAGTAGTTTTATGGTCATAATAAAAGTCATGGGATTGTATGATTCAAAAGAATGAATATCTTATTGCTGGTGCTTCCTGTTCATTAGTTGTTCTTATTTTGTTGTATGGTATCTCTCGCGTCATTGAGAGATTATGTCGTAATGAATCAGTTGATGGTGCTATTGCCACCGCCACGCCCCCCGCTTTTATGGTTTTACCCTCAATTTTTATGCCGCCAGCTCCACCTCCGCTACTACCTACACATGGATTTGTCCGAAATACAGGGTATACAATCGATGGGGGTTGACCCAGTGATTGTTTCTCCAGTTGTTAGTGCAGAATCAATTACAGAATTTATTTTGAATAACTGGCTGTATGAACCAGATACTGGCTTTATTTATCAAGAGATGGGTTAAATCTGTTGATATGCGCTATTTTACTGGGGAGTATTGTAATTTTAATGTGTGCGTATGCACTTTATTTTTTCAGGCCTTCTTTGGGGGGTGGGAGTGATGGCGATGATTTAGAAGGCTCTCCTCCTATATTGACTTGTTCCTCGACTACTACCGAAGGTGTTAGTAGTTACCGTACCCTTTTTTCTGCCAGACCAGCTGCTGCCGGTGGGCACATGGATCTTGCTTTTGTGTAAGGACTAATTTATAGCTTCTACCTATGTAACAGTTCATTTTTGGCTTATATCTTTTAGGCTGTATATTGAAAAACAGTGACAACTTTAGTTACACCTGCAACCTGGCGGGCAATGCTTGTGATTTGTTCACCTTGACTATGACCGGTAAGCCCCATTAGATAAACAACGCTATTTTCAGTTACAACTTTAAACTCATTAGATTTTAATCCAGCTTTTGCAAGTAAGGCCAATTTTACTTTTGAGGTTAACCAGGTATCGTTTGTGCGCTGTATTTTAGATGTTGCGCCGGCAATAGTTATTTCGTTATATATACGGCTTATACCAGGAACGCTAGAGGCTATTTGGTAGGCGCGAGCTTTAAGCTCTGGAGTTTGAGCTTGACCGACAAGTAAAACAACATGGTCGAATGTTGCAATATCTATATTAGATCTTCCTTTTAGCTCTGGGTCTGCTTGTAGTAAATTGGCTGCTGTTTGTGTTATTTTTCGATCAGAGAATACCGTTTTAGTGTTACGTTTATCATATGCAACAGAGCTTGTGGCTGCAGCCCCCGCAACAACCGCTGTTGTTACGCAGGCAGATAAGGTGCCAGTTAGTAGTATAGTTATAGTTGTCAGTATGCATATATATGTTAGTCGCATTTGGAATCCTTGTTAGTATTATCCTTGAAATAACATAGTATCGATAATATCACATAAACAGTGGATAACCAGTATATGGCACTCTTGGATACGGCAAGTGCGTTCAGCAGGTATTCTTATTTCAACATCGCTAGGGGTTAGTGCTGTAGACATAGCTCCTCCACTGCCGCCACTTAAGGTTACAACATGCATATCTTTTGCATGAGCGGCAAAAATAGCCTCAGTTACATTGTTTGAATTGCCGCTAGTTGAAATGGCTAGTAAAATATCTCCAGCATTGCCAAGTGCCTTTATTTGCTTGGAGAATATTTCATCATAACTATAGTCATTAGCTATAGATGTGATAGTTGATGTGTCTGTTGTTAGAGCTATTGCAGGTAGACTGGGTCTTTCTATTTCGAATCGGTTGATTAATTCGGCAGCAAAGTGTTGTGCATCTGCAGCAGAGCCGCCATTGCCACAGCATAGGATTTTATTGTTATTTAGCAAGGCCTGCACCATGAGATTGCCAGATGCTTGAATAGCCGGAGGCAGGGCATCTTGAGATGCTTGTTTTGCCTTAATGCTGTCTTGAAAGTGTTGTGTTATTTGTGCAGTAAGTGATGCTTCTGTTGTCGCCATTGGTAACCCTTTATTTTTAAAAGTTCAGTATTGTACCTCAAGCGCATTCTTTATCCAGTATAACTTTTGATTTGTATCTTGGCCGATGACATCAAACCTGCAGTCCACTTTGTTATATAAGTTGTTTTGCTGTAAATAATATGATGCAGTTTTAATCAGTTTTTTTTGTTTGCTGCTAACTATGCTCTCAACAGCATTACCATATTGTGAGTTGTTTCTTGATCTAACTTCTACAAATACAAGGTAATTTTTGTCTTGCATGATTAGATCTATTTCTCCATAAGCGCAGTGAAAGTTTTTACGTATATAGACAAGGCCTGCGCTTTGTAAAAAACACATCGCTTTTTGCTCTATTTGATAACCTTGATTTTGTGTTTTACTGTTCATGCGCGGGATAATATAGATTAAATTGAATTTATAATACCCCGTGTTTTTCCCGGTATAGCGTGGTTGGGCGACCATTGGTAAACTGCGCCCACTGTAGTTCTCTGTAGATGTGATTATTTTGGTCTAAGTAAAGCGTTCCTGTTGCGGCTTTGTTGCCAAAGTCTGGCAGCAGTATCATGGTTTGTAAGCTGTAAGTTAGATTAAATGCGTCAACACCTAGTGCGTATAGTTTCGTATTGTTTGCATATGATGTTGGCCATACTTGTTTGCTTTGTTGTTGCAGAGTGTTTAAAAATTGAGGGTGTAATGATTGCGCTGTTATAACCCACGGCATATCGCAGAATAAAATATTATTTAAATCCTTGTTGCTAGCTGTTCCTGGTCTGCCATCGTACAGTTGTGATGTCGCGTATACTGGAATATCACCAGCAAAGTAAAACTTCAGCAGGGGTTGTATTTGTTTGGCAAAGCTTGGTTGTGCAATTAAGAAAATACTATCAAAGTCTTGGCGACGACGAGATACTATTCGTATTTTTCTATCGTTTAGTATATTGCGGATAGCATACCCTCTATTATATGAGTACTGAATATTGAGTAGCTGTTTAATATCTGCCGATAGTTGGTTGCGTGAACTATAGTTCATAGTTGCGGTAATAGATCCACCTTGTTGTTCCCATTCTTGGCGTAACCTATTTGATATGTTTTGACCCCAGCTAGTATTTGGGGCAATGATTAAAGCATTGTGGTGTTTGGTGCTATCTGCTTTTTTTACTAACTGGGCAGTTTCATCTAGTGGTGATAACCCAAATTGATACAGGTTATTGATGCGTTTAGTGTTGTCTAATGTATTTAGAGCCAGAGTTGGAACAGTTATTCGTTGTGACTTAATTAGTGTAGCTAGATTAGTTTTTGTTAGAGGGCCCACTATGAAATCTGCTCCTTGAGCTACAGCGTTATTATATGCCTTATCAATGCTTTCTTTTGATGTATCTATGACTGAAATTGTTGGCGCTCTACTGGACTGTTTTTTTGCGTAGTAATATGCAGTAAGAAATCCATTACGTATAGCTTGGGCGCTATCTGAATTTTCTCCAGTTAATGGTAGCAGTAATGCTATATGTGTTGGAGTGGAGTCATTTTGATTTGCAGCAAGATTGCTAGGCAGTAAGGCGTTGGCAGCATGTTGAGGAAATTGGTGTTGCCAGTTTGTTAGTTCTTGGGTAGTACTGAGGTTGCTATGAGCGCTGTTATTTATGATATTACTAAGTAAGAGCCAGCCTTGGATATTATTAGATAGGTTTTGCTGTGTTAGCTTATTAATAGTTGTGGGCGATGTGGATTGTAGTGACATCCAAATATTAATTAATGTATCTTTTCTTTCTTGTTGATTTTCTATATTTAGTAGATAAGTACGCTGATCGATACTTTCTATAATATTCCCTTGTTGCTCATAGTTGATAGCTAGTAAGTTTAGTTGTTGTTTGCGTTGATTTGTGGTGAGCGATGCACTGTTTAGGTTTTGTAGGATAGAATTTGTAGTATTGTTATCGTGGCTATTCATTTTTGCTTTTGCTAGTAATAGCTGGTGATTAACAAATAAGTCTAATGACATGCTTTGGGTAGTCATAGAGTTTAATATTTGTAAGGAAAGGTTTGTTTGTTGTTCGTCTAAGTATCTGCTTGCAGCTTGTAGCTCTAGCTGTTGCTTTTCATGTCCACTACTAAGTGACGCTAGTTGCAGGTAGTCGCTTGCACTGAGTGTTCGCCCTGAAATGCTTGGCTGACATCCAGAGATAAGTACTAGGCAGCTCAGAGTAAGTATGAGTAGGATTTTTTTCATGCGCAGAGTTTAGCGTAAACTATAAGCTATGATAAGCCTTATCTTTATTGTTCTCATTATTTTTGGATGTGTTTAGGCAAAATATGTACAATCTAGAGTATTTACAAAACAGTGGTAGATTCATGCTTTTAATCGATGAGAGATATTATGAGTAATGGCATATTATACGTTGTTGCAACACCTATCGGTAATATGAAAGATATTACATTGCGCGCTATAGAGATATTGCAAAGCGCAGATATTATTGCAGCAGAAGATACGCGTCATAGTTTGGTATTATTAAGGCATTATGGGATTAAAACTAAAGCTATTTCTTTGCATCAACATAATGAAAATCAACGCGCTACTGAAATTATCTCTTGTTTGCAAGATGGTAGGGATGTTGCATTAATTAGTGATGCAGGTACCCCGGTCATTAGTGATCCAGGGGAGTTGTTAATTAAAAAAGTTATTGCATCTGGGGTTGATGTTGTGCCTATTCCTGGAGCCTGTGCATTAATTACGGCACTATCTGCTAGCGGTGTTGTTTGTGATAACTTCTTGTTTAAGGGATTTTTGCCAGCTAAGGGGGTTAAACGCCTCGCTGTTATTGAAGAAATTAGTGCGACTAAGCCTGCTGTCGTGCTATATGAGTCAGTGCATAGGATAGAGTCATTATTGGTCGCTTTGTCTAAGTGCTTAGGCGAGCATCGGCAAGTGGTGGTGGCACGCGAACTTACTAAGCGGTATGAAACCTTTTTGCGCGGGACAGCAAGCGAGGTATTGGCTAGCTTTTATGATAACTCAGCTGCTTGTCGCGGCGAATTTGTTGTTATTATTGAACAGGATGACTCAAAGCAAGCCTCGTTCTCTACGCAGCAGCATAAAGATCTATTGAGTATTTGCTTGCAGGAATGCTCTCCTAAAGTAGCAAGTAAGCTGGTGGCAACAATGACAGGTGAATCTAAAAACAAGCTTTATAAGCTCGCTTTAACATTGCAAGATAAAAATTAGGCTGATTTTATGGGGTAATTTGGAGGATTGTTGTTGAACTTTGCTGTGTTGTGCATATAATGGCCCCGAGCCAGCTAAGCAGTCGCTATTGTTTATATTTAAATGGTAGAGGAAAGTCCGGGCTCCATAGGGCAGGGTGCCAGGTAACGCCTGGGGGATATATTTATATCTACGGCTAGTGCAGCAGAGAGTAAACCGCCTAAGCAATTTATTGCCGGTAAGGGTGAAAGGGTGCGGTAAGAGCGCACCGCGTTGTTGGTAACAATAATGGCACGGTAAACCCCACTCGGAGCAAGGCCAAATAGGAACTCACGCCGTAAGGCACGCATGGTCCGTGCGCGAAGTTCGGGTAGGCTGCTTGAGGTTGTTGGTGACAATAACCCTAGATAGATGACTGTTCTCGACAGAACCCGGCTTATAGGCTGGCTCACTTTATGATGCAATAATTGGTGTTTGGCCACACTTGTCATCCCTAGGTACCGCGATCAAGTAGCGGTATGGCGTTGGTCTTTGGCTTAGCTGTTTCAGTAATCCTTAATTATGACTTGGTTGCAAGTGCGCCTGTCGGTGGTATAGTAAACTCCAGGTTGATAGTTCAATCTGAAGCACTCTAAAAAGTAATCATTTTTAAGGTGGATGTTAATTTGCCAAATATAAAAATAGAGTTACTTCTTAGTATTTAATTATTGTGATAAATAAGGAGATATATCATGAGAAGTCTTTGTGTATGTTTAATACTAGTATTAACTCTAGGGTTGTCAGCTTGCAATTCAGATGCAACAACTGGGTTGGCGCCAGGTGATGCTGGGCTTACGTCTGCTGGTGCTTCTAGTTAATAGTCGATACAAGCTAGGTCAATATATTATGTTGGTCTAGCTTTATTATGGTTCATTATTTGCAATTTTAATTATAAGCTACCGGTGAAGGCGAGAACAAATGATGCTCGTTCTTGTTCATCCTCTACTACAAATAGATCATATCCGCCAACAAAGACGCGTATTGGGATTGCTTTTATTGGTTTAATAGAAAGGCCTGCTGATGTCACACCATCAGAGTACTCATCAGCAACAAGGTCTAGCCATGGGTTTACTCTATAGCCTACACCAACAAATGGTAGCCATTTATTATATGGTAGAGCGCTAATTGAAACCCAATCTGTTTGGCCGTAAATGCGATTACCAGCGCCCACAGTAATGGATAGTGGGTATTGGCCGTTGTTATCGGTAGATTTATTTAATCGCATAAAGTGGGTTAGTGAAAAATAAGATGTACGATAAAATCCAGTAGTATCACTATTATTTTCCCATCCAGTTAATTGGTGTATGCCAAAGGATGCGCCGGTATGTGATTTAGAAAAAAAGTGAGATAATTTAAAGCCGATAGAGCCTTTATTGGCAAACCCACCATCTTGTGGGTTTATACTTAAAATAGAAAACTCTAAGGTAAGGCCAATATTTTTCATTTGATCACCAAGACCATAAGAAAGCATTAAGGCGCCATCATTTTGGCAGTTATCTATACCCCAGTGGCAATCCCATCCAGCTAGGCCAACACCAAGTTGACCATGGCCTAGTCCAAAGCCAGATGGTGCGGTGATTGTGGATGCAGGGAAAGAATAACTGGAGTTTGCTTCTGGTTCTTCAATTGCAAACGGTTCTGGGCTGGAGCTTTCAGCTATAGTGTTAAAGCAGTAAAAAAAACATAAAATACTGCAAGCAGCAACAACTGATAGTTTCATATAACCTTCCTTGGTGATATCTATATATATTATACTTTGTTCAAGTTACTAAATTGTTTAGTGCTCGTCAATTTAATGATATTAATATTTTTAAGGCAACTATTAGACGGCTTATCAATTATTCTGTAGGCTAGCACATAGTTAATAACAGACACTCAAGGAAGGTATTATAATGTTATCTAGCGCTCTCATCATTCATCATTATGTTGCACTAATTGCGATAACTAATCCTCTTTCAGCAATCGCAATTTTTTTAGGATTAACTGAAAGTTATACTGCGAAAGAAGCAAACTCAACGGCTCTTCTTACATTTATTGGGATCTGTGTGATTTTAATCATTATGACCTGGGTGGGGTTGCCACTACTATCTGTGTTTGGGATTAGTCCGGCTGAGTTCTCTGTTGCAGGTGGTGCGGTGATTGTCTATATTGGGTTTGAAATGCTGCAAGGTAATATGTCTAAAAGCTCGCATTCCTCGGAAGAGCATCAGGCCGCTCAGAAGAAAGACTCTATTGCAATTATACCTCTAGCTATACCAATTATTGCAGGGCCAGGTGCTATGGTTCAAACTGTTCTTATTGCAAATACTATGCCAACAATTACAGGTAAAATAACCTTAACTATCATTTCATGTGTCGTTGCGTTTACAATTTATTTAGTTTTGCGATTCTCAGGACCAGTTCATCGCTTGCTGGGGGTGTCTGGTTTAAAGATAGTTACTCGTATTATGGGATTAATTCTTATGTCTATGGCTGTGAGTATGATGGCTAAAGGCTTCGTGGGTGTCTTTCCGGGGTGGCAGTAATATTGATGCCTGTTAGGCTTAATTATCAGTATTACATATCTTTTGGTTGTTATGTAAAAAGGCCGCTAACTATATTGTTTTAATAATAGTTAGCGGCCTTTTTCTGGTATTTTTTTACTTTCTCTAGAGATGGTTATGGTTGTGGCGCTACTGATGATGAGTCGTTGTTGTCGGTAGTACTTACCGGTTGTCCAAAGAATGCACCTGTTACACTTGTTACACTGTCATTGGTAGAGTGAGTTCTTTTACCTAGTTCTGCAATGACACTATTGAACTGCTTTAGTCTATCGTTAAGTTCGGCTGCATATGCAAAAGATTCTGTAGTTTGTGGTAGTAGGGTATCGCTAAGTCCCTCTTCTGGTGCTGGCATGGCTGCTATTTTGGCAGCAATATCTTTGTTATTTGTTGTGTTATGGAGCTCTTCTATTGCTGCAGTTGTCTGGTAAACATAGAGTGCATGGCCCATAAGCGTACGAATGCGTAAGCTTGTGGAGAGTGGCAATTCTGCAGCGGTTTGAAGACTCATAATTATTCCTTCTTATTTTGTAATTATATTATAGAGTTACTGTAACAGAGTTTTATTAATAAAATATTAAATATTGTAAGTTATTCAAAGTCCAGTTAAATAAAGGACAAACTAGCTATTGTAACTGTTTGATTTATGAACATGAGCTATATTGCTATCATTTGTCATCTATATTCATCTATGCTCATTTGATGTAAGAGAGATAAATAGGAGGTGTGGAGGTCAATATAGTAACAATATAGTAGCGCTTGCTATAAGTGGCAGCATAATGGCACCCTTAGGTATCTCTTTGAAATAAAACAATAAATAAAAAATATCCCCAAAAATAAGGCAAAAAAAAGCGTCTTTTGTCAAAAAACTATACAAAAAAGCAATTTTTGTGGTACAATGTGGGTGATTGTGGGGGATTAAATATGTTTCGTGGGATAGCAGCCATAAATATAGATGCTAAAGGTCGGATTACCGTCCCAGCTAGTCAGCGATCAATTTTAATGGATGAGAGTGAAGGCAAGGTGGTGTTAACCATCGATACTGAAGATTGTTGTCTGTTACTTTACCCTCTTACCCAATGGCTACTTATTGAAGAAGAGCTATCTGCTTTGCCATCGTTTAACCCTGCAACTCGTCGTATTAAAAGACTGCTAATAGGCCATGCTACGGATCTCCTTCTTGATAAGCATGGCCGTATATTGTTACCACCATTATTACGTGAATATGCTGGCTTAGAGCAGCGTATTGTTCTTGTTGGGCAAGGTAAAAAGTTTGAAGTTTGGGGTGAGTCACAATGGCAAATGGGTCGTGATAGTTGGTTGGCAGAAGATACCGATGATGAAGATGGTGGCGTGCCACCTGAACTAATGTCGTTATCATTATGACGGTAGATATGAGTCACCAGCCAGTGCTGGTAAAGGAGGTGTTAGAGGGATTGGCGATTAAGCCAAATGGAAAGTATCTGGATTTAACTTTTGGTCGTGGGGGTCATAGTGCTTTAATTTTAAAGGCACTAAATAAAGATGGTCGGTTGATAGCTGTCGATAAGGACCCGTCTGCGGTGACAGTAGCAAATCAAGAGCCTTTCAATGATGCGCGGTTTACTATTTATCATGCTTCTTTTGATGAAGTGGAAAATATACTTACTGCGTGTGATTGGGTCGGGAAGGTTGATGGGATTTTGCTAGACTTAGGGGTGTCGTCACCGCAGCTGGATGAAGCTTTAAGGGGTTTTAGCTTCATGCGAGAGGGTCCTTTAGACATGAGGATGAATCCAACAGAAGGTATAGATGCTGCCACTTGGTTGAATCATGCTACAGCAGAAGAAATAGCTTATGTGTTATGGCGCTATGGTGAAGAGAAATCTTCACGCAAAATTGCAGCAGCAATCGTAGAGTATCGAGAGTCTTGCGATATAACTACAACAACACAACTAGCAGATTTAATTTCTAGTGTTTGTAAAAGATCCCCTAAGGGTAAGCACCCGGCAACAAAAAGTTTTCAGGGAATTAGGATTTTTATTAATAAGGAGTTGGAGCAGTTAGAGAGTAGTTTAGAGCAGTGTTTAAGGGTAATGTCGGTTGGTGGACGGATGTGTGTGATTAGCTTTCACTCATTGGAAGATAGAATAGTGAAACGCTTTATCAGACAAGCATCACAAGGGGAAACGTATCCGTCCCATTTGCCCATTAAAGATAGCGATATTGTGCGACATGCACGTAAAATTGGCTCTTTGATTCGTCCAACAGATGTAGAAATTGATGAAAATGTGCGCGCAAGAAGCTCACGTCTTCGGATTATGGAGAAGCTATCATGAATACAGCCACAAGAGCGTTATACAACAAACCATCTTCCGGTTTAATTTTTTCTTGGCCAACATCATGGAGCTGGTCTCAGTCTTTTATTTCTATTCTGATGGTGTTAGTAGTTTTTTCTGCATTTGGTATTGTGTATGTTAAAGACTTAAATAGAAGGTTATTAATTAACTTGCAGCAACAGCAGTATCAGGTGCAGCAAGCAAAGGTGTTAAGTGGTAAGCTATTATTAGAAAAAAGCACCGTATCCAGACAATCTAGAGTTCAAACAATTGCTGAAAATGATTTAGGTATGGTGATGCCAAATGGTAGTAATTCAGTTTTATTAAAATTAAAAGATCTACCTAATACGCCATCATACCCTATATATTCAAGTAGGGATGCTGATGATGGTTGTACGCAACTAGCAATGAAAGACACGAAATCGCAATGTCTACAGAAAGTTATGGTTGAATCTTAATTAATCCTTGTTGTAATTAGCTATGATTTCATTTAAAAAAATATCTTGGCGCTTACTATTTGTATTTTTTTGTTTGTTGTTATCTTTGGCTGTTATTGTTTGGCAGTTACTACAGCTCAATGTTTTTAATAGACCTTTTCTGATGAATCAAGGTAATGCTAGGGCTCTTCGTATTGAGTCAATTCATGCTCATAGGGGTATGATTATAGATAGGTCTGGATCGCCGCTTGCAATTAGTACTCCGGTCTCATCAATATATGTTAACCCAAGAATATATAATGCTACAAAAACTCAACAAGCAGAATTGGCTAAGTTGCTTAATTGGAAGCTTGAGTCTTTGCAGAAGAAATTAAAATTATATAAAGGTCGGTCATTTGTATATTTGAAAAGACAAATGCCACCAGATTCTGCCGATAAAATAAAAAAATTAGATATTCCTGGTGTGTTTATCGCATCTGAATATAAACGTTATTATCCAGAGGGAAGCGTGGCATCTCATGTTGTTGGGATGACAAATATTGATGATATAGGTCAGGAAGGGTTAGAGCTTGCTTATAATGATTGGTTAAGCGGGAAAGATGGTAAGCGTGAAGTTTTAAAAGATAGGCTGGGTCATGTTGTCTCTACAGTAGCATTATTAAAGCAGCCGGTTCAGGGTAGAGATTTACAGTTAACTATTGATCATAGGTTGCAGTTTATAGCTCATGAGGCGTTGCAAAAATCCATCTCTGCGCATAATGCTGAATCAGGATCTATAGTGGTCTTGGATGCAAAGACCGGGGAGATTTTAGTAGATGTAAACTATCCCACCTATAATCCAAATAATAGATCGATAGCACATACCAATGCTTTTAGGAATAGAGCATTAACTGATATGTTTGAGCCTGGGTCGACAATGAAGCCATTTACTATTGCTTTAGCATTGTCTTCTGGTAAATATAATTCAAAATCAACTGTAGATACTAATCCTGGCAGGATGAAGATTGGTGGTTATGAAATTAAGGATGATGGTTTAAATTATGGTGTGATAAATCTGCAGCAGGTTATAGAGAAATCTAGTAATATTGGTGCGGCGAAGATTCTATTATCATTGTCTCCACAAAACTTTTGGAATTTATTGAGGTCTTTTGGCTTTGGTCAGAAAACTCAAAGTGGGTATCCTGGAGAGGTATCTGGCAGACTAATATCTCATCCTGTTTGGTATCCAAGTGATGTTGCAACGTTAGCATATGGTTATGGTATTTCAGTTACAACCATGCAGCTAGCCCATGCTTATCAGGTATTAGCTAATGATGGCAATAGTGTGCCAGTTACTTTTATAAAGAACCAACATGTGGCAGATAGTACAAGCATAATAGCTCCAGATGTTGCTAAAGAAGTAGTTAGTATGTTGGAGACTGTTGTTACCGGTGGTACTGGCACTAGAGCAAAAGTATTGGGTTATCGTGTTGCCGGTAAAACTGGTACGGCATATATTGCATCACGTGGTGGCTATGATAAGAGTAAATTTATGTCATCTTTTGTTGGATTGGCTCCAGTATCTAACCCCAGGTTTGTTATTGCTGTTTCTATTCGCGACCCTAAAGGTCAGCATTTTGGTAGTTTGGTGGCAGCACCTGTCTTTTCTACGGTTATGTCCAATGCTTTACGGCTATGGGACGTTAAGCCTGATGCTTGATGTGTAAATTTTGAACAATGGCTCTGTTTGTTGGTCAATGAAAAAGAGAGCTTTTTACTGAGTATAACTGATTGTAAATAAATAGGTTGTGTCTATGTTGCGAAAAATAAAATGCATTAGTTGCTTCCATTTAATCTTACTTTAAGTATTCATGGATATAAATTTCTGCATCAAAAATAAAAATAATGATTATTAATCAAGACATTAAAAAAAAAATACAAAAAAACGTTTTTATTTAACTTTCTCTTAAGGAAATAGGTCTACTATGCGCGCATGGTTACGTCATGAGCAACACAACACACGTTACTCTGACAGACGCTATGGCATTAACATGATATTGATGTCACATTAGGTGCCTTCGGGTATAGATATAAGCAACAATAAGAAACATAGGAGAAAACAACAATGAACACTAAAAATTTAATCATCGCAGGCGCTATCGCAGCAACAGGCTTGATGAGCATCGGTGCTATGGCAACAACGACAACGACTTTGAATATAACGTACGATCAACCATCTGCGAGCGATATACAAAAGACAGTACAAAATACGACTAAAGATTCTTCTGGCACAATCACAGTTAAAAGTTGGGCAACGATGAATTTGGCTACAGAAGAAGACAACGACAAGTTCGACACGTTAACAACAACGTTGACTGGCCAGGATATAGAAGGACAATTCACTCTTATCGACAAAAGCTTGCTTTATATAAATGCTTCTGAAGATGTTAATGGTACTCAACATTTAAAATTCATCGATAATTCCGACACCGAAGATCAATGGCAGAAGTGCACGTTTAATAATGGTACAAACGAAATGGACGTAAAAAATGGGGAAGAAGTTGATGTCAATTGTACACTCAACTAATACACCAGTTTGTCCTCACACAACGTGCGATCGATTCTGAATACTAATACGACCAAGCTCCCACCAAGCTCAGCGCACAGCTGGTCTTGGCGGGGGTTTGTTTTTTCTATGGTTATATCCAATGCTTTATGGCTATGGGACGTTAAGCCTGATGCTTAACGTATAAATTTTGAACAACAATACTGTTGATTAGTCAATGCAAAAAGACTGGCAATGTATAGTGTATTGTCAGTCTTTATTCTTATAAAGCTAAGGCTTTCTTATTATTCAGTATCATCAGGCTTTAGTCTGATTGTTATTGTGTAGGTTTCATTTTCCATCTTTTGTGCGTCCACAGCCATGTTTCTGGTTGCCTCTGGATGTCTTGTTCTAATGATTTCATAAAGAGTTCACATATCTCACCGGTATATGTTTGTTGTGGTGTGGCGGTTAGTGTTGAAAATGTTGCTTCATAAAACCCCCTACGTTTTTTTTGAATTGAACAATATATGACAGGGTAATTAAATTTCTTTGCTAAAACTTCCGGCCCCATAATAACTGCGGTATCTTGATTGAGAAATCTAGTCCAATGAAAGCTTTTTGTGCCAGCAGGATGTTGGTCAGCGATAAGCGCAAAGGCGCAACATTTGTTTTTGTTCTTAACAAAAGATCTCATAGCTTTTTTTGCCGAATATGGTTTATTCCCAGATCTTGATCTACACTGTTTTAAGTAGTCATTTATTGCTTTGTTATGTAGTGGTTTATAAAACTTGATACAGTGATGTTGTATTTGGTTATCTAAGCTAATGCCCCACTCCCAATTGCAAAGATGGCCACAGACAAAAATTACACTTTGGTTGTTATTAAAGTATTGGTTTATAAGCTCTGGGTTGGTGACTCGCCATCTAGATGCTAGGCTTGATTCTTGCATTGTATATCCTTTTAAGGACTCTAAAGACACATCGCTTAGGTTACGATATATTTTCTTAGTAAGGTTTTTTTTATCTGTAGCTGAAAGTGATGGGAATGACTGATTGAGGTGGCGGTTTACTGTTTTTGTTCTGTATTTGGCGATATAGAGCAAGAAAAAATATAGGATGTTTGAGTATATATATAGTATCGAAAATGGGGTTATTCTTAGTATGAACAGTAATGTCTTAAATAGCCAAAGTGATAGTTTCTGTTTCATCTGGTTGTAGCCTTGTTGTTCAATAATGCGTAGTATTTGATGGCCGATATTAACATAAAATTTGTCTATGGCATCTGTCTGTATTTGTTATTTTAGAATATACCTGGTTGTGTGGTATTCTAGCGCCTTTTGGGGTTTTTATGATTACACTTAGTTCATGGCTATCTGCATGGAATATATCTATAGATGTAGATTGTGAATTAAATAATCTAGTTAGTAATAGCTCCTCTGTGGTAGAGGGTGATGTGTTTCTTGCTTATAATGGGGGTAGGTTTGATGGTCGTGATTACATTAGTGACGCCATCAGCAAGGGGGCTGCGGTAATTATATATGAGCACCCTTATTCCAAATCTGATGAACTTATATCCAAGGATGTTATTTTTATACCATTTGAAGGGTTATATGCACACAGAGCCAAGCTTGCATCAGCATTTTATAACAATCCATCGAATCAGCTGCATACCATAGCAATAACAGGTACCGATGGTAAAACCTCTTGTGCAGATTTCATTGCGCAGGCGATTACTGTAGCTCAAGGCAAGTGTGGTGTTATTGGAACTTTAGGCGTTGGTGTTTGGCCATCATATTCAGAAACAGGTATGACTACAGTCGATTCAGTTGAAATGATCTCGTCTTGTCATATGTTTTTACGGCAACAGGTTGCAACAGTTGTAACTGAGGCATCATCCCATGGGTTAGCTCTTGGTCGGTTGGATGAAACAGCAATAGATACCGCCGTTTTTACTGGTCTATCGCAAGATCACTTAGATTTTCATGGTTCTATTTTAGAGTATAAAAAGGCCAAGATGTCATTATTTTTAAGGCCTGAATTAAAGCATGCTGTAATTAATATAGATGATAGCTGTGGGCAGGAGATCGTAGCTTTAATAAATCCCAAGGTTAATGTAATTGCTATAAGCTGTGTCGATAATCATTTTCAGCATGAGAATATTAGTTCATATATAGTTGCTAGTAATATTGTCTGCCGGCATCAAGGTATATCTTTATGTGTAGAAACTAATCTTGGTCGTCAAAATCTAGATCTTAATTTGTTGGGGATGTTTAATGTTTATAATATATTAAACGTTATTGGTGTTCTTAGCGTTAGTGGGTGTGATCTCAAGGATATCGCAGCGATGTGTAATAACATGGCCCCTGTTATTGGTCGTATGCAGGTGTTAGGTGGCAATGATAAGCCGGTAGTTGTAGTTGATTATGCTCATACCGCAAATGCTTTAGAGCAGGTGTTGAGTAGTCTTAAAAGTCACTGTGATGGTAAGTTGTGGTGTGTTTTTGGTTGTGGCGGCGATAGAGATCGCTCTAAGAGGCCATTAATGGCTAGAGCTGCAGCCCAATATGCAGACCATATTATTATTACCACTGACAATCCCCGAAGCGAAGATATTGATCAGATCATGAATGATATTAAGCAAGGATTTGGTGATGATGATATATTCGAAATTCAGTTAAGCCGGCAAAAAGCTATTGCTATGGCGGTGCAGTTAGCCTCAAAAAATGATATGGTTCTTATCGCCGGAAAGGGGCATGAGACTAAGCAGGTTATGCGTCATGGAGCTGTTCCTTTTAGTGATATTGAAGAGTCTGTTTGTCAGTTAAAAATCAAGAGTTAAGTCATATGTTTAATTTGTCCCTGCAAGAAATTACCAGAATTGTTGATGGCGATTGCATCAATGATAGTGTGGATTGTGTTGGTTTTGAAATAGATACAAGGCGGATTCGTCCTGGATTTTTATTTGTTGCTATAGTTGGTGATAGGCTTAATGGTCATAATTTTATTAATGAAGCCATATCTAATGGTGCGTCTGCTGTTCTAGTTTCTGAAAAAGTACCATTTAATATTCCGCAAGTTATAGTTAAAAATACGCAACATGCGTTATTGGCCTTGGCATCATATTGGCGGGAGGCACATCAGGTTGAGACGATTGCTGTTACTGGTAGTTGTGGTAAGACCACAGTCAGACAGCTTTTGCAGCATATTTTTTGCTTATCGGGTAGTACGTTAGCTAGTACTCGCAGTTTAAATAATCATGTTGGTGTTCCATATACGGCATTACAGTTATCTTGTGATCATAAGTATTATATCCAAGAAATTGGTGCCAACCATATGGGTGAAATAAAAGCTTTAGTTGCAATTGTCAAACCTAATATTGCAATAATCACAAATGCAGCAGAAGCACATTTGTCTGGCTTTGGTAGTTTAGATAATGTAGTGCAAGCAAAAGGAGAGATACTGCTTGGTTTGAAATCAGATGGTGTGGCAGTGTTAAATAAAGATGATGCTAGCTATGAAATGTGGCGTAGTATGTTGCCCTGTGATCACTTATCTTTTGCTGTTAACGGTCAAGCTGATGTTATGGCGAGAAACGTTAGTTGTAATAGTCAAGGAATGCCATCTTTTAATTTGGTTTGCAGTCAGGGTAGCTTGTCGGTGCAATTAAAGTTAATTGGGCGACACAATATATCAAACGCATTGGCGGCGGCATCTGCTGGGTTGGCGGCCGGCTTGTCTTTGGCTGTAATTCAGCGCGGCTTGCAGCAAGCAGAAGGTGAGCAGCATAGAATGCAATCTAAATCTGGATTGTTAGGTGCAACAATTATAGATGATAGTTATAATGCCAATCCGTTATCAGTATTGGCGGCAATAGATATTCTCGGTTCTTTTTCAACTGAACGTATACTGGTTCTTGGTGATATGTTAGAGATGGGAGATATGGCAGATAGTTGGCATAGTAAAGTTGGTTTGGCGGCAAAGCATGCTGGAGTCAGTAGCTTATATTGCTTGGGCGAAAAGGTTTTATTTGCAGCTGAATCTTTTGGTGACGGAGCTAAGGTATTTAGAACGCATGATGATTTATTGCTATCTTTGTTGCCAAGATTAAATAATAAGATGACAGTGTTAGTGAAGGGTTCAAATAGTATGCATATGAATTTAATTGCTGACCGGCTGTCTTGCTTAAATTGAAATTATAAGAGGTAGAATATGTTGTTATGGTTATTACATTTAATTCAGGAACATTGGTCTTGGGTTAGAGTATTTCAATATATTACATTTAGAGCGATTGTCGGCTCATTAACGGCATTTATTATTACAGTTTGTTTCTTTCCACGGTTGATTATCTATTTAAGGAATAGACAGTTTGGTCAGGTGGTAAGAAGTGATGGACCTGCTTCTCATTTAAAAAAAACAGGCACGCCAACTATGGGTGGAGCGTTAATATTGCTTGCCATATTAGTTAGTGTTTTGTTGTGGGGTGATTTAAGTAATCGTTATGTGCTGTCTCTTTTATTTACAATGTTGAGTTTTGGTTGTATTGGTTGGGTGGATGATTACAGGAAAGTCATGCGTGGCAATACTGTTGGTTTGCCTGCCAGATGGAAATACTTTTGGCAATCGGTAGTTGCAATATTGGTTTCATTGTTTTTGTATTGGTATTCAATACCTGCAGAAACTGAGCTGGTTGTGCCATTTTTCAAGTCAGTTTTGCCTCAGCTTGGAATGTTTTATGTGGTGTTGTCTTATTTTGTTATTGTTGGGTCGAGTAATGCTGCCAACCTAACTGATGGTTTAGATGGTTTAGTCTCTATGCCTATTATTTTATTATCAGTAGCGCTTGGCGTGTTTTCTTATATTGCTGGTAATGTGGTTTTTTCATCATATCTATCAGTGCCCTTTGTCGCAGGGTCAGGTGAGGTGGTTGTATTTTGTGCCATAATTTTTGGCTCTGTTTTAGGGTTTCTTTGGTATAACGCATATCCTGCACAAATATTCATGGGTGATGTTGGCTCTTTAGGGTTGGGGGCAGTGCTTGGTGTTATTGCTGTTATTGTAAGGCAAGAATTAGTTTTTTTCATTATGGCTGGTGTATTTGTCATGGAGGCTGTATCAGTAATGTTACAAGTTATATCTTATAAAGCTACAGGTAAGCGTATATTTAGAATGGCGCCAATTCATCATCACTTTGAGCTTAAGGGTTGGGCTGAATCTAAAATCATAGTTAGATTCTGGATAATAACTGTAATATTGGTGCTGCTGGGACTTGCTACTTTAAAGATTCGTTAATATTTGAGGTTCATATGCCTAATGAAGTTGTAATAATTGGTTTGGGTAAAACTGGATATTCTTGTGTTGGCTATTATGCCAGTAAAAACATACAGGTGTCTGTTGTTGATCATAACCCGCACCCACCTTTGTTGGAGCAACTGCAGGAACAGTATCCATTCGTTAGGTTCTATGATTTCACGCAAGCTAAAGAAATATTAAGCAATGCTAAAACATTAGTTATAAGCCCGGGTGTTTCATTAGATAATTTGCGTTCTTATTTAAATATTTCACCTAATCAAGAGTGTATTAATGATATGGAGCTTTTTTGTCGCGAGGCTAAAGCTCCCATTGTTGCTATTACCGGAACTAATGGTAAAACAACGGTAGCGACGGTTATGGGTGAGGTATTACAACAGGCAAATAAAAAAGTTATTGTTTGCGGTAATATTGGGGTGCCAGTTCTTGATACTTTGAATTTACCTGTTCCTGACTACTATGTAATAGAGCTATCTAGTTTTCAGTTAGAGTTGGTTCGTTCGCTAAGAGCCACAGCTGCTGTAGTATTAAATATCTCCCCTGATCATATGGATAGATATAATAGCTATCTTGATTATATTACAGCTAAATTGCGTATCTATAATAATGCTCAGTCTTTGGTTATTAATCTTGATCAGGATGAAATATCTATACCTGACACGCAATCTGGAGTTATATCTTTTTCTATGTCTGACCAGCTTAATGCTACATATAGTATTAGTTCAGGTGATGATGATGTAGTTATAAAGCGCGGGGGTAAGGATTTATTATCAGCTAACTCTATGCCTTTGGTTGGGCACCATCATTGGCAGAATGCTTTAGCAGTTTTGTCCTTAACAGATGCACTGGGTTTATCTCCTCAGTTTGCAATAGCTGTTCTGCAAAGATTTAAAGGAGTGGCGCATCGTTGTCAGCAAGTATATTGTGATCATAATATCAGGTGGATTAATGACTCAAAGGCAACTAATGTTGGCGCTATGTTGGCATCTGTTGCAACCGTTCATGCAAGCTTGCAAGGTGAGATAATCTTAATTATGGGAGGTGTTGGCAAGGGAGCCGACTTTTCTTTGTTTGTTAAATTAACACAATACCCGATTAAGACTGTGATCTTAATTGGGCAAGATGCTATGGTTTTGGCAGAATCATTGCCAGATGCAATATGCATTAAGCATGAAAAAACCATGCAAGACGCAGTAATCTTTGCAGACTCTATAGCACTAAATGAAGATGCTGTGATCCTCGCTCCGGCTTGTGCAAGTTTTGATATGTTTGATAATTATCAGCATAGGGGGCAGGAGTTTGTTCGCTGTATACAAGAATTAAAGGGATGTAAAAGTGAAAAATAAGCAGGAGTTTGTAATTGATAAGTGGATTTTAATTCCTGCTGTATTATTAATGCTAACAGGGCTGTTAATGGTTGCATCATCATCTATGGTGATATCGGATCAAGATTATGGTCAGCCATTTCACTATTTAGTCAGGCAGTCAATTTATTATGCTTTAGGAATTGTAATGGTAGTTTTTGCAGCTAAAATTCCATTAGATGTATGGTATAAGCATAGTAGGAATCTTATGTTGCTTGGTTTGTTAATGCTTATTCTGGTCTTGATTCCAGGTATTGGTAAAACAGTTAATGGTAGTCGCAGGTGGGTGAATTTAGGTATTGTGACATTGCAGGTGTCAGAGATAGTTAAGCTATTTGCTATTGTGTATCTTGCCGGATATCTAAATAGGTTTAAGTCTAAAGATGTAAAAGACTTGCGAATGTTTATTGTGCCAATGGTTATTTTAGCTCTAATGTCAGTTTTATTATTGTTGGAGCCTGATTTTGGTTCGGTATCTGTAATGACTGCAACATTTTTGGGATTGCTCTTTCTTGCTGAGGTTCGTCTTTTTCCTTTTATCGTATTATTTGTTGTGATTGCTGGCTTGTTGGCTTTATTGGCTATTTCATCTCCATATAGACTAGAGCGCCTAATAGGATTTTCCAACCCATGGTCTAATCCTTATGGTTCTGGTTACCAGTTAACACAGTCATTAATTGCATTTGGCCGAGGCGGTATTTTTGGAGTTGGTCTTGGTAATAGCATGCAAAAGCTATTTTATTTGCCAGAAGCCCATACTGATTTTATATTTGCAGTATTGGGTGAGGAGCTTGGTTTGGTGGGAGAGTTGGCTTTAATTCTTTTATACTCTGTATTAATTGGCCGTATGTTTTTTGTTGGATATAAGAAAATAGAACAAAATAGTATGTTTGTTGGATATTTGTTATATGGCTTGGCTATATGTTTGAGTGTTCAATGTATGATTAATATTGGGGTAAATATAGGGTTATTGCCTACTAAAGGGCTAACTTTGCCATTTATAAGTTATGGCGGCTCTAGTATCTTGGTTAATTGCTTTATTGTGGGTATATTGTTGCGTGCAACACAGCTTAACGAAATCTAAACTAAGAATTAATTATGAAAAAAATATTAATCATGGCCGGCGGTACTGGTGGGCATATTTTTCCAGCATTAACCATAGCAGATCAGTGTTATGTTCAGGGTGTTGCTGTGTTTTGGCTTGGATCCAAGGGTGGTATGGAGGAGAGTCTAGTTAAGCCACATTACCATTTACACACTATACATATCACTGGAGTTAGGGGTAATGGCAAATTAAGATTGCTCTTGGCTCCATTTGCATTACTAAGATCTGTTTTAGTTTGTATTAAAATACTGCGTAAAATATCACCTGATGTGGTGTTGGGTATGGGTGGGTTTGCTAGTGGTCCTGGCGGAATTGCCGCGTCAATATTAAAAATACCATTAGTTATTCATGAGCAAAATGCCATACCTGGTATGACAAATAAGTGGTTGTCATATATTGCGAGCGATGTTCTTCAGGCCTTTTGTGGTTCTTTTCCGAGCAAGCGTAATGCTAAGTTGGTTGGAAATCCAGTTAGGAGTGATATTTTATCTTTGCCAGGGCCGGGTGATCGTTATAGCCATAGAGATGGTGCTTGTCGTATTTTAGTGATCGGCGGTAGTCGTGGCGCTCATGTTATTAATAAGTTGATGCTAGGGGTTGTTGCTTCTTGGTCGTTAGATGTGTCTCCTATAATTTGGCACCAAACAGGAGAGAATGACTTTGTTGAGGTGTCAAATAAGTATGATGAAATATCGCCAGCCTCAACAGTTGAAAGCTTTATATCTAATATGGCATTAGCTTATGAGTGGGCGGATATTGTTGTTGCTCGTGCTGGGGCATTAACGATTTTTGAGTTATCAGCTGTTGGTGTGGCTAGTATTTTAATTCCTTATCCATATGCTGTTGATGATCATCAAACTTTGAATGCTAAGTCTTTAGAGGATGCGGGTGGCGCTATTGTCCTGCAGCAGCAAGCGTTGACGGTTGATATATTGAAAAAGCACCTACAAGATCTGTGTGGAAATAGAGAAAAAATGATAACAATGGCAACTCATGCAGAAAGTATTGGCGATATGTCTTCTCGCGGTAAGATTATTGTAGCGTGTGAAAATGCGGCTAAAGGCCGTAAGGGGAAAGGTGATGTGGTTGTGGGGTGATCGTGTTATAAGAAGCGTTTACTGTGTGGGTGTTGGTGGCGTTGGTGTTGGTGCGTTAGCTGAGTTTTTGCACTGTAAGGGGTGCTCTGTGAGTGGCAGTGATCCTTATAGTAATCAAATGACAGAGCATTTATCTGCTCTTGGAGTTAATGTTTTTAATCATCACGATGTGGCTCATCTTGATAATATTGACCTTGTTGTTTATACCAATGCAGTAAAGCATGATATGAGTGTGCTTGGTGAGGCTCGTCGTCTTGGCATACCGGTTTTAAAGCGCGGTCAATTGTTAGCTGAAATAGTTAATCAATCTGACAGTGTGGTTATTGCAGGAACTCATGGTAAAACTACAACATCGTCCTTATTGAGTTTTGTATTGAGTGTCTCTGGCGTGGAGGCTGGTTCATTTATTGGGGGAAACCTCACTGGAGAGCCTAGCTCTGTAGGGATTGTTGATGCATCTACAGTTATTGTCGAGGCTGATGAAAGTGATGGTTCATTCTTGTACTTAAGGCCTAAAGTTGCAGTTATTACCAATATTGACCCTGATCACTTAGAGGCGTATGAAGGTGGTTTTGCCGAGTTGCAGCGTGCCTTTGTGAAGTTTGCTAATTCGGTTGGGCCGTCAGGTTATGTTGTTGCTTGTATCGACTGCCCTACTATAAAGCAGTTATTGCCTAGTATATCTAGCAGGGTCATTACATATGGTTTTGATGAAAGTGCCGATATTAAGGCTGCAGATTATAGTCAATTTGGTCTTATTGGTTGTTTTTCATTAAAAACAAATGAGCATAATAAAAAAGTTAGTTTAACTATGGCGGGAAGGCATAATGTTTTAAACGCTCTTGCAGTTATTGCTGTTGCTCTTCAACTGGAGGTTGGCATTGATCGTGTGATGTCAGCTTTGGGTAGTTTTCCTGGGGTGGATCGTAGGATGCAATCGCATGGTGTTGTAAGTTTTAAGGATGTATCTGTAGATGTCTTTGAGGATTACGGTCATCATCCATCGGAATTATCTGCAACTATAAAAACCTGTAGGCAGGCGTGGCCAGATCGTAGGCTGGTTATGGTTTTTCAGCCACACCGCTACTCACGTACCAAGTATTTTTTTGATGATTTTGCAGCAGAGCTATCATGTGTTGATCTATTGTTTTTAATGGATGTATATTCTGCTGGGGAAGATATTATAGAGTCGTACTCTTCTAGTGCTTTAGCTGAGTCGATTAAGAATCGATTTGGTAGGCGGGTTGTTATGTTAACAGATGAGTGTCAGCCTGATAGTCTACATCCGCATTTACGAGAAAATGATGTATTGCTGTTTCAGGGGGCGGGCTCTGTTGGCTCTTTGGCGTTGTCATTTGTTGGGTCCGGTGCTGCAATTGGGTGATTAGATGAAAAGCAGAAACACTATTAGGCGCCGCAAAAATATTGCACTACCATGGTATAAGAGTAGCCGCTGTCTTCAAATTGTGTTTTTTATATTATGCTCATTATCTGTTTTATTATTAATTTTCATTGGCAATACACTGTTGCATTTGGATTATTTTAAGTTGCGTACTGTGCATGTTAAAGGAGCTGCCCCTGAGGTTGATAGTGTATTATTTGATAAGGTGCTGCGGGAGAATTTGCATGGTAATTTTTTCTCAGTAAATTTAGGGACTTTGCATCGATCGTTGATGCATGTTCCCTGGGTTGATGTTGTTGCTATTAAGCGTGAGTGGCCAAGTGCGCTGCAAGTTACAGTGACGCAAAAGCAGGTATTAGCACGATGGGGGGACGATGCTTTTTTAACAAAAGATGGAAGTGTTATTGCGCGGTCATCTGCGTTGGCCAGTAAGGATTTTATACCATCATTGTCAGGCCCAGAAGGGTCCATAAATAAGGTTTACATTACATATGAACAGCTGGATGAACAGCTTAAGATATTAGATTTGCAAGTGTCTAAGCTGCAGTTAACATCCTCTGGTCAGTGGAGCGCCGTATTAACAGATGGTTTGGTATTGCAGTTGGGTGCTAATGATATAAGGCGGCGTCTTGGCTTGTTTGTACAATTATATCCGCAGTTAGTGCAAGAGAATAAGGGTAATATTTCTTTGGTTGATCTACGTTACTCTAATGGGTTGGCTGTTCGCTGGAAATAATGTTGTAGTATCTTGTAATATTTTACCTGAGGTTTGCCTTATTAAAGGTATAACTATTAATAATATAGCATAAGCATTTAAATTCTTTTATACTCCTATCACAAAAGTTATTGTCTATGTAATAAAAATAGCTTTTATTTAGAATTAAATGGTTAAAGGCAGTATGGATTATGGCGAAAAAACCTGAAAAAGACCTTATTGTAGCGTTGGATATTGGTACTAGTAAAATTGCAGCCCTAATAGGTGAGGTTGGGATTGAAGGTGAGATTGAAGTTGTAGGCTTTGGTACTCATCCATCAAAAGGTCTTAAGCGCGGCGTCGTAGTGAACATAGAATCAACAGTTCAGTCTATTCAGTATGCAGTAGAAGAAGCCGAGCTTATGGCGGGCTGCGATATTAACTCCGCTTTTACCGGTATTGCCGGTAGTCATATTAGTAGTCTTAACTCTCATGGTATTGTTGCTATTCGTGATCGTGAGGTGAACGCTCATGATATTGATCGGGTTATAGATGCTGCAAAAGCTGTAGCTATTCCGGCGGATCAAAAGATATTACACATAGTTCCACAAGAATATATTGTCGATTCACAAGATGGCGTTAGAGAGCCTATTGGTATGGCTGGTGTTAGGTTGGAAGCTAAAGTTCACATTGTTACTGGGGCTGCAAGTGCGGCTCAAAATATCACAAAATGTGTTCGTCGCTGCAATCTGCAGGTAGACGATATAGTTTTAGAGCAATTAGCATCAAGTCAGGCGGTGTTAACTGACGATGAAAAAGAGCTAGGGGTATGTTTAATTGATATCGGTGGTGGTACTACAGATATCGCTATTTTCACTGATGGTGCGATTCGTCATACTGCTGTTATTCCAATTGCGGGTGATCATGTGACTAGCGATGTCGCTGTTGCCCTTCGAACGCCAATGCAAAATGCTGAAAGTATTAAAATAGAGCATGGTTGCTGTATCGCTAAGCTTACTGAGAATGCCGGAACGATTGAAGTTCCAGGGGTTGCTGGTCGTGGCTCTAAAGAAATGCATAAAAAATCTTTAGCTCAAGTTATTCAGGCCAGGTATGCAGAGTTGTTTGAATTGGTTGCAGCAGAAATTAGGCGTAGTGGTTTTGAGCATTTGGTTGCATCAGGTTTAGTATTAACCGGTGGCGCTTCTAAGGTTGAAGGATCAGCTGAGTTGGCTGAGTCTATATGTAGCCTTCCTGTGCGTGAAGGAGTGCCGCAAAATGTATCTGGCTTGGTGGATGTAAGGCATAATCCTGGATTTTCAACAGGTGTTGGCTTATTGCTTCATGGTTTAAAAAAGCAGCAATCAGGGGTTTCAGGCTTTGATATTGGCAGACAGTCTGATAGTTTATGGTCAAGAATGAAAAGTTGGTTTAATGGTAACTTTTAATATTTGTAGTATTATGGCTATAACTATTAAGTTTGATATCCTTGAATGGATAATAAGGAGATAAGCATGTTTGAACTAGGCGATAGCGAATCACATAATGCAAAAATTAAAGTTATAGGTATAGGTGGCGGTGGCGGCAATGCTATCGAGCACATGATGGCTGAAGCTATCGATGGTGTTGAATTTGTTTGTGCTAATACCGACTCCCAGGCGTTGCGCCGATCTAGCGCTAAAACAGTTATTCAGTTAGGCGAAGAAATGACAAAAGGCCTTGGTGCTGGAGCTAATCCAAGCATAGGTCGCCAGGCTGCAGAAGAGGATAGGGGTAGATTAGAAGAAGTGCTGGAAGGTACTGATATGGTTTTTATTACAGCTGGAATGGGTGGTGGCACCGGAACAGGCGCAGCTCCAATTGTTGCTGAAATTGCAAAAAAACTAGGTATTTTAACTGTTGCAGTTGTAACTAAGCCGTTTGCATTTGAGGGGCGCAAAAGAATGCAGATTGCAGATGCTGGTATTATGGAGTTGGCTAAGTCTGTAGATTCATTAATAACAATTCCTAATAATAAGTTACTTAGTGTTCTTGGTAAAAATATAACATTACTTAATGCTTTTAAGGCTGCTAATAATGTATTGCTGGGTGCTGTTCAAGGTATTGCTGATTTAATTACAAGGCCTGGGTTGATTAATGTCGATTTTGCGGATGTTCGTACGGTTATGTCTGAAATGGGCATGGCAATGATGGGTACAGGTGTTAGTAGTGGCGAAAACAGGGCAAGAGAGGCTGCAGAATCTGCTATTGCTAGTCCTTTATTGGAAGATGTAGATTTCTCTGGAGCCAAAGGTATATTAGTTAATATTACAGCTGGTATGGATATGTCTATAGGCGAGTTTGAAGCTGTAGGTGATGCTGTGAAGTCATTTGCTGCTGAAAATGCAACTGTTGTTGTTGGTACGGTGATTGATCCTGACATGAGTGAAGAGCTGCGTGTAACTGTAGTTGTTACAGGTATTGGTGGCGGTGATGAGATTATCCCACAACAGCAACAAGCTGCTGCTATTAGGTCTACACGTAACGATGGCACCATGGATTATAATCAATTAGATCGACCAACTTACTTGAGGCATCAGGATGTGCAGCAAGCTCCTACTTCTGAAAAAGACGATAGATCTAGTGAGAAAGAAGTTGAGTATTTAGATATTCCAGCTTTCTTAAGAAGGTCTGATGACGATTAAGTAGCCATTGATGGTGTGAAATAGGTATAAAGTGATTATAAAATAGTCATAATGTGATTGCTTTTGGGCGGATTCAGGTGTTTTTTTTGTAAATTTTGTTAGTTTAAGCAATAAGTTAGTGCCTGTTAATATTAAATTTGTTAATAAATGTGACTGTGTTACACTTCGCATCGATTTTGAACAGTATAAATAGGTTGGTTGATGAGTAAACAGCAAACATTGCAAAATGTGATCCATGCTACAGGTGTTGGGGTTCATACGGGCGATAAAATATCATTAACAGTGCGTCCGGCTCCTATTAATGCTGGTATTGTTTTTCGAAGAGTTGATCTTGATCCTGTGGTTGAGATACCAGCGGAGGCAAAGTATATCGGTGATACTAGTTTGTCTACCTGTTTAATTAAAGATGGTGTAAAGATTGGCACAGTTGAACATTTGTTGTCTGCTTTTGCTGGTCTTGGTATTGATAATGCCTATGTTGATTTAACTGCTTCTGAGATACCAATTATGGATGGTAGTTCTGCTCCATTTGTATTTTTATTGCAGTCTGCGGGTATTCAATTACAAAATGCACTTAAGAGGTTTCTTAGAATAAAGAAAGAGGTTAGCATTCATGATGGTTCTCGCCTGGTTAAAATAAAGCCATTTAATGGTTTTCATATATCATTTGGCCTTCATTTTGATCACCCTGCTTTTAATTCGGATAATCAAAACGTAGATTTAAAATTTTCAACTATGTCTTACATTAAACAGATATCTAGGGCGCGCACCTTTGGTTTTTTATCTGACTATGAATTGATCCTTAAAAAAAACTTGGCACGTGGTGCTAGCTTGAATAATGCAATTGTATTAGATAAGTTTAAGGTTATAAATCAAGATGGTTTGCGTTACGAAGACGAGTGTGCCAGGCATAAGATATTAGATGTTATTGGCGATTTGTACTTATTGGGATGTCCTCTTTTAGGTAAATTTGAGGGGTATAAGTCTGGTCATGAAATGAATCGACAATTGTTGGTGAAAATTTTAGCAGACAAAGATGCTTGGGAGATGGTTGAGTTTCCAGAGAAGCAGGTAGTTCCAATTAGCTTTTTGTCTTCTCCTGCAGACGGTATTGAAAGTATGGCTTAAGACGGCTTAATTACTACTTGTATTTCTTTGATAAAATTACAGAATTCATTTTTAGCTAGTGCATTGAGTATTTTTTCTTCTTGATATTTAATTAAAGTGTAGTGTGTTGCTGATTCAGCTTTAATTATTATTTTATTTTCAGTGTAGTTTATTACTTTGAAATAAGGGGTTAATACGTCTGGCAGTATTGCAATTACTGTATTGTTTATAGTATTAATAAGTTTTGCTTTATCAATTATTTCCTTGAGAATGCCTTTGGATGTAAATGATCCAACCTTAATTGGATCTTTACGGTCTTTGCGTTTACTTTTATTGTTATTATTAGTTTGCATGTCGGCCATTCTATGAGAAAATCCCTAATTAAACCAGCATAAAAATGTCGACATTAAATAAGGTTGTGTTAGGAATATGAAACTATTAAAAAAGATTTTTGGTACTAGAAATGATCGTGTAATTAGGCAGTATTTAAATATTGTTGCAAAAATTAATGCTTGCGAGGAGTCGTTAAAGTCTTTAACCGATGATGAGCTTAGAGATAAGACTGATGAATTTAAAAGCAGAATATCTAATGGGTCATCTTTAGATGATTTGCTGGTTGATGCTTTTGCTGTGGTGCGAGAAGCAAGCTGTCGTACATTGGGTTTGCGTCATTTCGATGTTCAGTGTGTTGGTGGGATTATACTACATTATGGCAAAATAGCTGAAATGCGTACAGGAGAAGGTAAGACACTAATGTCGACCTTGGCTGCTTATTTAAACGCATTAGCTGGTAAGGGCGTACATGTTATTACAGTTAATGACTATTTGGCGCAACGTGATGCTATGTGGATGTCTCCTGTATTCGAATCTTTGGGTATGACTGTTGGTGTCAATGTTAGTGGTATGGATCATAAGGCAAAACAAGATGCCTATGCTTGTGATGTCACCTATGGTACCAATAATGAGTTTGGTTTTGATTATCTTCGGGATAATATGGTCTTTTCTTTGGATCAACGGGTACAGCGTGATTTATTTTATTGCGTTATCGATGAGGTCGACTCTATTTTGATAGATGAGGCTAGAACACCGTTAATTATTTCAGGTAATGCAGACCAATCATCTGACTTGTATGAAAAAATTAACAAATTAACGCCAGAATTGACGCGCCAGCATATGGAAGAAGGTCAAAATGAAGATGAGATTGAGGAGGATAAGCGTGGCGATTACATTATGGATGAAAAAAATCGTCAAACCCATCTAACAGACCTGGGTCATAAAAATATTGAAGAGTTATTAGTTAAGGCTGGCATTTTAGGTGAAAATGATAGCTTATATGATGTTAGTAATATTAAGATAATGCACTATGTTAATGCATCACTAAAGGCCCATAGTTTATATCAGAAAGATGTACATTATGTTGTTAAAGATGGCCAGGTTATTATTGTTGATGAGCATACAGGTAGGCTGATGGATGGTAGGCGTTGGTCTGATGGTTTGCATCAAGCAGTCGAAGCTAAAGAGCATGTTGATATTCAGATTGAAAACCAAACATTGGCAACTATAACCTTTCAGAATTACTTTAGGCTATATAATAAATTATCTGGCATGACAGGGACAGCTGATACTGAGGCTTTTGAATTACGTAAAATTTATAATCTGGAAGTTATTGTTGTGCCAACTAATAAACCCATGATTAGAGAAGATAAGCCAGATCAGGTTTTTTTATCACAGAAAGAAAAATATCAAGCAATGGTGCTGTCAATTGAAGATGCAGTTAAGCGCAAGCAGCCAGTATTGGTTGGTACCGCGTCTATTGAGCATTCAGAGTTATTATCTACAATTTTGCAAAAGGAAAAAATCAAGCATGAAGTGTTAAATGCAAAGCAGCATGAAAGAGAGGCAAGCATTATTGAAAATGCAGGTAGGCCTGGTGCTGTTACTATTGCTACTAATATGGCAGGTCGCGGTACTGATATTGTTTTGGGTGGAAGCCTGGAGGCTGAGTTGTTAGCCAATCCTGATATGAGTGAGGAAGAGATTGCCGATATTAAATCTAAGTGGCAGTTGCGACATGATGAAGTGTTAGCAGCTGGTGGGTTGTTTTTAGTTGGAGCCGAGCGCCATGAATCAAGGCGTATAGATAATCAGCTACGAGGACGAGCGGGCAGGCAGGGAGATCCTGGCTCATCTCAGTTTTATTTATCAATGGAAGATAATTTGTTACGTATTTTTGCGGCATCTAAAATGACAAACATGTTGCGTCGCATGGGGCTGCAAGAGGGTGAGGTTATAGAGCACTCATGGATTACAGGGGCTATCGAGAAGGCTCAGCGTCGAGTTGAGGGTATGAACTTTGATGTTAGGAAGCAGTTACTGGAATATGATGATGTAGCTAATGATCAGCGTAAGGTGGTTTATGCGCAACGTTATAAGTTACTTACAGAACATGATATTTCAGATGCTCTTGCTAAGATGCAATCTGAGGTTGTGTCTGATCTTGTTGCCTCTCATATGCCAGCAGATTCACTGGAGGAACAGTGGGATATTGCAGGGCTAGAGCAACATTTATTGCAAGAGTTTGATGTTAATGTGTCAGTTAGATCGTGGTTAGCAGAAGAGGATGAGCTAAATGGTGACGGTGTTGCTGAAAAAGTATTAACTGCATTGCAGAATGAGTATAAGCATAAAGAAGATACTATTGGATCAGATAAGTTAAGAGAAATAGAAAAAAATATTATGCTGCAGTTATTGGATATGGCGTGGAAAGATCATTTAGCAGCAATGGATCATTTGCGTCAAGGTGTTCATTTGCGTGGTTATGCACAAAAAGATCCAAAGCAAGAATTTAAGCGTGAATCATTTGGTATGTTTACTGATATGCTTGGCGCATTAAAATATGATCTTATCGTAACTTTATCTAAACTAAATGTTAACCCTCAAGAGTCTTTCCCGCCGCCAGCAGCAGTGCCAGAGATGACATTTAATCATTCTAGTATTGAAGCTGAAGATAAAAATAAAGATACTAGCTCTGCTGGTAATGTAAAAAACAAAAAAAAGGTAGGGCGCAATGAGCCATGCCCCTGTGGTTCTGGTAAAAAATACAAGCAGTGCCATGGCCGGTTAACTAAGGTGTAGCATTTTAACGGCTGTAAAAAAACAAGGATGTTTTGTTATGCCAATAAAGAATATTTTTTGTAATTTTTCTATCTTCGATAAATTTTTCTATATTTGTTTATTTGCTATAACTGCAACATCTATTTTTTTGCTTGGTATTAATTTAGTATTCTTTAAATATATAGGCGTTGCTTATTTTATTAACTTATATGTTTTTGTTTTATTCTGTTGTTTGTTGTTGAGCCTGGTATCTAGTTTCATACGTGCTGATTATCCTAAGACGTATGGCGTGCTTCATGGTTATGCACAATATATTTGTTTGATATTAGTTAATGTATTATTTATTCAGGCTGTGCAGTACTCGCCATTTGACACTATCGATAACTTGTTAAGATCGGCGGATAATTTTATTGGTTTTAATAATGTTTCAGCTTTGCAGTATGTTTATTCTGTCGGCATTGTAAAATATTTATTGTTTTTTTATTATAGTTTTACGTATGAGGTTTTTGCATTACCATTTGCCGCATTATTTTTTATTAGCAGAGTTCATTTTTGTAAGTTTCTATTAAGTTCTTTAATTGTTTTTATTGTTATTGCTTTGGCATATTATTTTTTTCCAGCGAAGAATCCTTCATCTGTATATAACTCTAATTTGTTTTTGCCGGCCTCTTATTTGACAGGCATTAAGTTTGATGATGTTCATGATTTCATTAAGTATCCATTTGCTGAAGCATCAGGTGGTATTTTTGTCTGTCCTTCCCCCCATGTGGCAATCTCTTTGCTCCTTTCTTATTTGTGGCTTGAATATAAGCCAGTTTTCATTGTTATTGCGCTGTATAATCTTATTGTCTCTATGTCTGCAGTATTGCTTGGCTTCCATTACTTGGTTGATGCATTGCTAGCATTATTTCTGGTTGTTTGTTCTATTATTATAGTAGAAATGTTGCTTGATAGATCTCATTCTGATGCTTGTATTGAAAAAGTACTATAATATTATTTGTTCTAATGTTATGGGTATTTTAATTGGAAATGGGTTGTAATTATATGGTGGGCAATATTGTTGAAAGTTATATGGAATTTAATAAGGCTTTAAGCCAGGTGTCTCCATGTCAATGGATAGAAGACGATGCTAAGTCTTTTGGTTATATACTTTCAAATACACTAAATACATCTTATCTTAACTCTTTGATTATAAGCTCTACTGAACTAGCTAGCGATTCTTGGCTGGATAAAAATATATTGCAAGTATCAAAAAAATATCCTATAGACATTATGGTTTATTCGCCTATGGTTGCAGTTGATCCAGAAAATATTCCAAGACTGTCTTCATACGACAGGAGGGCTAATTTTATTGCTTATCATTGCAAGCTAGACTTATATGACACTGTCCTTCAATGTAGCTCTTCTATTAAAGTGTCTTGTGTTACTGATGATGCATCATTGAGGTTGTGGCTAGAGTTGCAGTCATCCTTTCATGGCGAAATAAAAATTTTACTAGATGAGTATTTTATTTATTTTAAAAATCTATTAGTCTCTATTGAAGCTTTAGATTTGGTGTTAGTTTATGATGAAGGGGTTGCAGTTAATGCATCACTTTTATTTATTAGTAATGGGGTTTGTTATAGCGGTTGGAATGTAACCCCACCTAAGTTGCGATGTTTTGGGTATGGCATAGCATCCCTATCTTATCGAATTAGTCGGGCTAAAAATTTAGGTGTATCTGACTACTATGGTTTGGCAAGTCCTGCTAGTTTGTCGCTGTTTGAAAAGTTAGGACTTACGCCGGTGGGTTGCTTTCTTGATTTTATTTTTAGTAATGCTAATAAAAAAGATAAGGGGTAGGTATGTCTGTTCGCCTTATAGATAGTACGCCAATGATGACGCTAGATGAGATGGTATCATTATTAGAGGAGATGGTAGCTATAAAGTCAGTTAGTAATAAGCCATCTCTAAATAAAAAAGTACAAACCATTATTGTTAAGCTGTTAAAACAAGCGGGTATGAAGGTTAAGCTAGTGCCTTCTAAATCTAAGCTGTATGGGCCATTGCTGGTGGCAGAGCATGCTGGAGAGCAAGATGAAGTTATAACCTTGCTTGCACACTCTGATGTTGTTGATGCTGGTCGTGATTTTTGTGGGTTTCATATGAATAAAACTAATCGATGCGCTACGGGTCCTGGTGTTATTGATTGTAAAGGTGGAATTGTAATAGCTGTATCTGCGCTTATTGCTTTTATTAAGAAAAACCCAAAGCATAGATATACATTGCGATTTATTTGCTCTCCTAATGAGGAAATAGGATCTACTACATTTAACAGTGCCTTAGCTAAGTATGGTAAATCATCTAAAGTATTGCTTAGTTTTGAGCCTGGATTTCAAAATGGCGACTATATTGATTCTAGGTCTGGTAATAGATGGTATAGTTTGGAGATCAAAGGCCGGCAGGCGCATTCTGGTCGTCAATTTCATCATGGGGTTAATGCGCTAACGGCTATGGCCAATAAATTACATGATATTTCTCAGTTAACAAATATTTATGAAGGTACTAGCGTATCGCCTACGTATATTGAATCTACTGGGGTATGTTTTAATTCGGTACCATCATACTGTAAGGCATATATTGATACTAGATTTACTGATAATGATTGTGGAGATAAATTGCATGAGGACATTTTAAATATTTGTCGTAAAGTTGATGTTACCGCCTATAGTGACTTTAAGCCGGCACAGCTATTAATGAATATTGTGGATCATAGTCCTGCATTGCCCCACAACAATCTACACCCTAATGTTGGCGCAGAATATGCATACTACTTAAAGCGATATGGTCGCTCTGGTGTTGAGGGTCGTGTTTCATATGGGTCTGCGGATTGTAATGCAATGATGCATCCTGGAGTTATTTTCTTAGGTGGTATGGGTGCGGTTGGTGCCGGTCAGCATACTGACAAAGAAGTAATACAAATTGCAACACTTAATCGTCGTGCTAAAGGAGCGTTAGGTATGCTGTATTTTTTTAATAGTATAGATGACTTGGAAGCTATATAAGAATTTACATGTATTTGACTGGAGCTCTTCAATGGTTGTTTGTTTGGCCACCTATGGTGAATCCTGGTGTTGTCAGATACGGTATATTAGTAACATTTAACTGTCTGACTATTTGTTATATCCTGGAGATCGCGAATAGAATTAATAGGTACTATAGAACCGTCTAATGCTGTTTCTATAAGATCTTGTTCTAAGAATGGATGGCTATTATAGCTTGGATGAATACTCTTGTATTTGGTTTCTCCTGGGTATGGATTTATATCTTTAGTGATTAATGATCCCTGTGAAATTAATGATCTAAATCTATCTAAGTCTATTGGGAGAATATGTGGTTCCTCTTTTTCGAATACTGGTATCTCTGTATTGCTATTAAAGTGATTAGTAACAAATGTTGCCAAGAGTTTTTCTTGGAAGATAGTAAATAACCATGATCGATCTTTATGCCATGCTTTATAGACTTCACTTGCACCACTGTTTATGGTGATATGTTCTAGGTTTGATAGGTTTGGTTGTATTAAAATACCATTAATGCTTATATTTTTTTTTGTATTCATAGCTTCTCTATAGTGAATTACTGCGAAAATAAAGCAGAGAAGCTCTTTATCTATAAGGTAAGTAGTTCTTATTTTTTCAGGGCTGTCGTGAGAGAACATATCCGAATTGTTTTGAGAGCTTATATTTGAGCTTATATTTGATATTGTTGATTGTGAGTTTGATGGATTATAACTTTTTTCACACGCGCGTGTTGTTACTACAGGTGTGCTACTGCTAAATAGGCTACTGTCTAATAGTCTGCTGTCTAATAGGCTGCTGTTTAATAGGCTGCTGTCTAATAGGCTGCTGTTTAATAGGCTGTTGTCTAATAGGCTGCTACTCGTAAGTGTGCTGGATACTTTTTTAGCAAGAAGTTTGGCTAGATCTATTAATCTCTGGTGTTGGTATTTGGCATAGTTGAATGATCCCTCTTCTTTGCTAGGTTGTTCGTAGGCCATTTCCATCGATTTTGCATTAATTTCAGTCTCATCTGGATTCATTGTCCTATGCCTTAGGCTTTGGGTTATACTCTCTATGCGTGTTTTTAAATTGACTAATAAGTTCTTAGGAATGGTATGTAGCAGCCATTGTTTATAGGTTGATGCATGAATGAATCGAAATCTGCTGAGTACTCGTTCTTTGAATTGAGTCAGCTCAAGATCAGAGTGCGCATGTTCATCAGTAATGTTTATTAGTTCTTCGCTAAAGTTTCCGATATATTCTTTTATGATGGATTCGACGGCATCAGCTGGTAGTTCTTTAATTGCTTGCTCAATTGTGGTGTGCATACTGCGCGCTCATTAATTATTATAGTTTGTTATGTTATAGCTACTAGCTTAACGGTCGTTTATTAAGGGTTTATGAGGAGGTGCTTATTTATTACAAATAAATTGTAGTTACCGTGTTAAAGGTTAAAACAAACTTGGGAGTCTTGTTTTAACTAATACCCTTGCTCTTAAGGTCACGTTTAATGCGAGGGATAACTTTCTTGGCAGCAGCCTGGCCGGCGGCAATAAATTTTTCTCTATCACTTAAGTCAAACATGCCAACATCACCAAGATTAGGCTTTATAATATATGAAGCCCCTTTTAATTGAAGAGTTGTCAGTTGTCCTGAGACAATATCAAAGCTTCGAGAGATAATACCAAACGCAGAGTGAGGTAGGGTGTCTGACAAGCTAGAAGATACATCCACTGCGATAATAATGCTTGGGTGGAATTTGCGAGCTACGCCTACTGCAACATTATTTGATACTCCTCCGTCAACTAGTACTTTTTCATATAAGTGAACAGGTTTAACAACACCTGGAACTGCAGCAGATGCTAAAATGGCAGGAGGTATCGGTCCTGCTTGTACTAGATATGTTTCACCAGAGGTTAAATCTGTAGTTACTGCTACAAAGTGCACTTTAAGCTGTTTAAATAGTTTGGCATGTAGATTTTTTATTAGAAAGCTCTCAAAGTGATTGCCGCTCATTACTCCGCCAAACAGTGGCATATTAGCTATATCGGCAATATCCCAAAAGTTAGCTGACATGGCTGTTTCTTTTAGGGCTTCAGCAGACTTTGAATCTGCATATAGGGCACCCATAAAGCTTCCTGCGCTAGTGCCAACAACTAAATCAATAGGGATTCCGGCACGTTCTAGCTCTAATAAGACACCAATATGGGCATATCCTCTGGCTCCGCCACCACCTAGTACCAGTGCTACTCTGGGTTGTGGATAATGTTTTGGCGCTGGCTGTGATTCTGGAGTATAAATGTTTGGCCTAACACCAGCACACCCGGATAAAATAACAGCTAAGAAAAGTACCGTTAAACGACAGATTATATTTTTCATGTCCATTACCCTTATTTAAATCCTATGTTTCATCAAATAATATTGACCTTAGCGTACTATTGTTATCATAATAACTTAATTCTTATTTAATATAATAGTAGAAGCATGCAAAGTATAGTAGCCCAAAATAAATTATCTGCATCGCAACAAGCGTGTGGGCTTTATATTACCTATGAGCAGCCTCTATCTGAGGCAATGAGGATGTTTTTGCAGTTGGAGTTTTTGTTTAAGACATTAAATAGTTCGCTGGCAGCACAAACAGGCAGTTTTGCATTAGAATCCATTAATACACTTTTATCTATTCTTAGTATTATTGATCGTCCAGATATTAAGACTAAGCTGATGCAAACTCTATCTCAATATACTAGTACGCTATCTCAGTTGCAGCATTTACCTGGGATTGATCATCAAAAGCTACTGAGTATCCTGGCAAGAATTGAGGCTCATACAAATACATTGTTACATCAGCATAGTAGATTTGGTGAGTCAATGAAGCATAATGATCTAGTGCAGCAGTTAAAGTCTCATTCGTCTAGTCCTGGTGGTATTTGCCCTCATAAAATTCCAGCATTCAACCTTCTGTTGGCGCAGCCAAATCAAAAGATACATAGACAGCTTGTGTTGTGGTCGCAAGATATAAGTAAACTGGCTGATATTATTTATACAATATTAGAAATAACACGTAGTAGCACTAAATTTGATAGTATCACTATAGAGCGCGGATTTTATCAACAAACATTAGACTCATCTCTTCCTGTTGAGCTAATACAATTACGTATACCTAAGCATATTAATGGATTTCCTGTCTTTACAACCGCAAAGCAACGAGTTGCATTTAGTTTGATGGATGCTCATGATTTCAATAGCAAGCCCGTACAGTTAATGTCAAATTATACACTAGAGCTATCTCTTTGTAGGGTGTGATTCTCTCTATCGTGCACCGTTCGCCCTGAGGAGGATTTTGCCATCTGTGACTGGAGATGGTTTCAATCAGATATACTTTGGTAGAAGTTATGCATGGCTATCACTTTTTGGTTGAGGTCAGCTAATGATCCATTATTAGTGATAATATCATCTGCTGCAGATATTTTTTCAGTTCTAGATGCTTGTGCTGCAATAATTTTTCTTATCTGCTTATCGTTAGTATTGTCTCTTTTTGTTGCGCGCTGTATTTGTGTTGCTTCATCTGTATCTATTAGCAGGATTCTGTCTATAAAATTTATTTTCTTTGATTCAACTAATAGTGGGATTGCAGTTATTATGTATGGCGCATCTGTTGTTTTTATTTGTTCTGCTATAACTTGCCGTATCTTTGGGTGTAGTAGTGTTTCTATCCAATTTTTTTCTTCTTTGTTATCAAAGATAATATCTCTTATCTTTGTTCTGTTTAGGTTGCCATCATCCTGTAGGATGTTAGGTCCAAAGTGAGATAGTATTGCTTGGTATGCATCGGTTCCTGGTGAGGAAATTTGTTTAGCAACTCTATCTGCATCTAGAGTTATAATGCCAAGTTCTGCAAACATTAACCCAGCTTGAGTTTTTCCAGAGCCAATGCCCCCAGTTAATCCTATTTTTAGCACAGAC
>Ga0114933_10000296_pt1 | contig 61713 bp, 62 predicted proteins | sample 4SBtaG_FD_89691 | JGI IMG/M metagenome (GOLD analysis project Ga0114933, IMG submission 89691) | Deep subsurface microbial communities from Kolumbo volcano to uncover new lineages of life (NeLLi) - 4SBTROV12_W25 metaG | ecosystem: Environmental > Aquatic > Marine > Volcanic | place: Kolumbo...
CAAATTCTGCTAATGATTGACCACTCGTATTTTTGAGTTTATTTATCCACTTGTTCATTTTACTCTTCCTTTTTTTTGTTTTTGAGTATTCATATGCACATTTAATAGCAAAGGGTGTGCCAAATAATAAAATAATTTGAAAAAAGTTATATTCTCGTCATGAAATATTATATTAACATTTATATGAATAATTACAGAATAGGGTAATGTCTAATATTGTTACAGTGTATTTTGAGCAATATGTCTAAAAATGTTACAATGCAAATTTCAACAAATAGGCTAAAAAGTGTGTAAAATGGATTGATTATATATAAACAAAGTCATCCCGAAAGACAAAGTCTGAGGGATCTATTTGAGTAATGCGCGATTTCTCTATTGGATTTATCAGGTTTGGGTGGAAATGAATTAAGATTCTTCTCTCGAAATACCAATAGCAAGATTTTTAAATACGGGTGTTCCGAGCAGAATGACTTTTTTGATTCATTGCCATACCGGACGAAACCCGTTATCCATATAATCCTAATATGTTATTAGGATATTCGCTTCGAAAATTTGGACTGACAAAAAGCGAATTATTGCTACATGCTAGTTTCTGGCCAATGCTTCATACATATCCCAAATGGGTAAAAAGATGGATAATGCTAATGTAAGAATCATAAGCCCCATGAAAACGGTAATGACCGGTTCAATGGTTGCCGTAAGCCGTTTTACATGATCTTCCGTTTCCACGTCAGTCATGACTGCAATTTCTTTCAGCATATCATCTAAAGCGCTTGATTCTTCACCTACATTTATCATTTTAAGTACATGAGGCGGGAAAATATCTTTCGTATGATCGCTTAAGGCGCGAGCTACTTTTCGTCCCATTTCCACATCGCCCTTTACTTTCGCAAGCCGATCCTGTATAAATGTATTACCGACAGTTTTCCCGGCAATGTCCAGTGATTCTAAAATAGGTACACCGGAACGATCCAATGTTTCGAATACGTGACAAAAACGCGATAAGCTCATTTTTTGATTAATTGGACCAAAGATGGGGGAGAAAAAAACTAATTTATCAAACTTAAATCTTCCAACTTCTGTTTGAATATAACGATAAAAGGCAAAGGCTAATCCGGCAAGTACAATAATAATATGATAATAATAATTTTGCATAAATTGATCCATGCCCAATAAAATGCGTGTGGGAAGGGGTAATGCAATATTCGTTTGTGAAAAAAGAGATGAAAATCGTGGAAGAATAAATGTCACCGCATAAATTCCCACAAACATGGTTATTCCGACCACAATGGCGGGATAACGAACCGCTTGTTTAATGCCCATTTTCAATCGTAAATCATGATTAATAAAGTCAGCTAATTGCAATAACACATCATCCAAAACACCGGCACTTTCTCCAGCTTTTACAATATTTACAAACATGGAATCAAATAGTTTGGGATGTTTAGCCATGGCACCCGATAATGCTTGTCCGCCCGAAACATCAGAAATCACCTGCGTTAAAGCTTTGTTGAGTCCTGGATTAGTACTTTCACCTTGCATGGAATCTAAGGCATCAACTAAGGGTACACCTGCTTTTAACATGACAGAAAGCTGACGGGTAAACGTATAAATTGCTTGAGCAGGAACACGTTCAAAAAATGAAATATCTTTATCCCAGATAGATTCTTTTAATAGATTAACAGAAACAGGCTCTAAACCAAGGCGATCCAATTGTTGAAGCGCTGAATCTTCGTTAATGGCCTTTAATTCACCTCGAACCACATTGTCAGAATCATTTTTCGCAATGTAAGTATAAATCTGAGGAGAGTTAGTCTTTGTCCCGAAGGCCATGCTGCTCCAATTTTCTATAAAGTGTCATTCGACTAATACCCAATTGCTTTGCTGTAAGAGTCAAATTCCATTTTGTGCGTTCTAATCCTAAAACAATAGCTTCTTTTTCCAAATCCTTTAATGTTTTTACTTCATGTGTTACAATTGGGTTAATAACGGCAGTTTGTGGTATGTCTTGCGGAGCACTATTGGGTGTTACAGAATCCATAACAGGGAGAGTTTCTGTAGGTGAGACTTGTTTTTGAGCTTGGGTATGAGCCACTTCTTCTTTTAAAACAGAAGAAATATCGTCTTTCATTAAATGTTTATTATCCGAAATAAGTAAACATCTTTCGAGCGTATTCTCTAATTCACGAACATTTCCGGGCCAATCATATTGGTGTAATAGTTCCATTGCTTCTGGTCCAATATAATTAACAGGCATATTATATTTTTCTCGAAGTTTTTTCAATACCATCATGGATAAAAGGGGAATATCGCCCTTTCTATCCCTTAAGGGAGGCAGTGTAACAGGGAATACGTTTAATCGATGAAAAAGATCTTGTCTAAACTTTCCTTCTCGAATCATTTTATCTAAATCTTGATTTGTGGCGGATATAACTCGTACATCCACCGTCATGGTTTCGGCTCCACCCACACGCTCAATTTCACCACTTTCTAATACACGCAATATTTTTGCTTGTAGAGAAGAACTCATATCGCCAATTTCGTCGAGAAAAATAGTTCCACCATTAGCCACCAGAAATTTCCCATCTTTACGATCGGTTGCTCCAGTAAATGCACCTTTTTCATGGCCGAATAATTCACTTTCTAATAATTCGGATGGAATGGCTGGGCAATTCACAGAAATGAATGGTTTTAATGCGCGACTCCCGTTTGAATGAAGTAATTTGGCCATTAAATTTTTACCAGTGCCACTCTCACCGCGCAAGAAAGTGGTTACGTCTTTTTCCTGAATTTGAAGCAAAAGTTTAAAATTTTCCTGCATAACTTTTGAAATACCGATAATATTACAACAGCCATGAAACGTGAGTTTTTGGCTCAATTTTGGAGGGAGACTATCTAGGAATTGGTGATAATTATTTGCAGTATTAATTAAATGAGATAATTGTTCCGGTGTGCCGACTTTTGGCTCAAACCATCCAAATAATCCATGATCAAAATCAGTTAATATTTCATTTCGTCGGCTATCATTTCTAATTAATGCAATAATCGGAAATCGACCTGATAAAGCATTGATTTCGAAAATCAATTTTGCTGGAGTAAGAAGTGGTAATTCATCTTCAATCACCACCACATCGTAATGTTCTACAGAAAGAGCACTTAACGCAATCATTCCATTTTGAACCGTATCTACAATATGTCCAAAAGGAGTTAACTCCGGAAATGATTTTATTGCACCACCCACATGTAAGATTTTTGCCATATTATTCTGTCCGCGTTGATCCTAATGTTTCTATAACTTCGGAAATGGTTGTGTCTCCCCGTTTTGCTTTCGTTAATCCATCTTCAAGAAGAGTTACCATTCCATTCTCCATAGCTTTTTCACGAATAAGATATCCCGGAGCCAAATCCATGACCAGTTGAGCAATCTCATCATCCATCCTTAAAAGTTCATAGATTCCAACTCGGCCACTAAACCCTGTATTCCGGCAGGATAAACATCCTTTTCCTCTATAAAGTGTCATGGGTTTTGATGTGTCTAATCCCACTTTTTTTAATTCGATGGGTTTTGCTTCATAAGATTCTTTACATGAATTGCAGATTCGCCGGACTAACCTTTGCGCTAAAATGCCTTTTACCGTGGATGTAATTAAAAAAGGTTCTATTCCCCAGTTGAGTAAACGAGTAAAACCAGAAGCAGCATCATTGGTGTGAATAGTGCTAAAAACAAGGTGTCCTGTGAGTGCGGCGCGAATGGCCAGTTCAACTGTTTCTTCGTCACGAACCTCCCCCACCATAATGATATCCGGATCTTGTCGTAAAATAGCTCGCAATGCAGAAGCAAATGTAACACCCGATTTCGAATTGACTTGTGCCTGATTAATATTTTCTAAGTCATATTCTACAGGATCTTCAATAGTGACAATATTGACATCAGGCGTTTCTAATTTATTTAATGTGGAATATAAAGTGGTCGTTTTTCCACTGCCAGTCGGCCCAGAAACAAGAATAATTCCTTCTCCACCCACTTGCATATCATGATATAATTCCAGTGGTTTTGGTTCGAAGCCTAAATCTGATAAGGAATGAATGGCTTCTGATATATTTAATAATCGAAGAACAGATTTTTCACCATAAAGAGTTGGATAGGTCGAAATACGTAAATCCAATCGACTGTTTTTTGTTAAAAAGAGAATACGTCCATCTTGAGGGCGACGTGCTTCTGCAATATCCATACTCGCCATAATTTTTAATCGTGAAATCAAGGCATTTGCAATGGATAAGGGTAAATTTTGGAAATCTTGTAATCGCCCATCAATCCGAAATCGAACTCGAATATCATCTTCTCGTGGTTCAATATGAATATCACTTGCTTGGTATTTTTGACTTTGTCCAATAATCCGATCCACTAAATCGATTACACGTGATTCGTCAAATAAATCATCCATATTAGTTTGTTCAGAATCATCATCGGAATTAGAACTTACAAATTTGGACATCCCATAATGGAGGTCAATTGCATTTCCTAAATCAATGGCAGTTACTATAATAGGATCAACTCTTAAACCGGTCGCTTGTCGAACAGCATTAATGGGTGCAGCATCTAATGGATCAGCAACAGCAATATTCAATGTATCTTTTAATTTGAATAAGGGTAAAACATTAAATTCTCGAACAATCCTTTCTGGGACGAGAGCCAAAACGGATTTATCCAAGGTATAATGACCGAGATTGATGTAAGGAATTCTTAATTGGTGGCTTAGACTGGTATTGCGATCATTCTCAGCCAATGCACCCATATTAATAAGGACATTCCCCAAATAGTCATTCGAACTTTTTTGTTCTTGAAGAGCCTCGTTAAGTTGGTTTTCATCAATTTTCCCAGATTGGACTAATAAATGTCCTAATGCTTGTTTTCCAATTTTCGCCATATTAGAACATTGTTGTAAAATACCAGTTTAAAATAGAATTCCCACCACCGGCAGTTCGGGTAAGAAAAACAACAACTGTTGCAGCGGCCATAAATGGGCCAAAGGGTATTTTACCTTTTCCTTCCATTTTAAATAATGTTACACCCACTAAAGTAAATAGTGCGGAAATGATAAAAGATAAAAACAGCGCTAAAACTGCCAACTCTAGTCCTAGTAACCCACCTAAAACGAGACCGAGTTTTACATCGCCAAACCCCATACTGTCTTTTTTTAAAATCAATGAGCCTACTTGACCTATCCCAAAAAGGAATCCTCCAAAAGTCAAAGCACCATAGACGCCTTCCATTATTGTTATGGGCAGCCATTCAAAAACGTGCGCTGCAAAAACAACGCCAATCCCCATAAGTATAAATTCATTTGGAATTATATAATGATCAAAATCAATGTACGTGATAGCAATTAACATATAAACAAGAATAAGGTTGATATATAGTTCATTGGAAATCCCGTAAGTGGATACCATCAATACGGTTAATAATCCAGTTATGAATTCTACAATGAAATACCGAGACGATATTTCTTGTTTGCATTGACGACATTTTCCGCCAAGAATGAGCCAACTTAACATGGGAATATTATCATAAGGAGCGATATGAGTATTGCAAGAAGGACAATGAGATGGTGGCGCTATAATGGATTCATTTCTAGGAACACGCCAAATAACAACATTGAGAAAACTGCCAACAATTGATCCGAAAAGGAAAAATAAAATAGGGTAAAGTTCAATCGATGGAATCATTTCTCCCCCAATTCTTCTAAGGATAATAGTAAATCACTAAATCGAAATGGTTTGTAGAAAAGTTTATCAACTCCCGCTTGTGTATGGAGTGTATTATTTCCATTTTCGGGCGTAGAACTGATGAGTATAATGGGGATATTTTTATAGCGTTCGTCAAATTTTAATAAGCGTGATAAACGGAAACCGCTCATAGATGGAAGCAAATCATCGGTAACGATAAAATCAGGAAATTCAGTGCAGGCGCGGGTATAACCGTCATAGCCGTCGTCCGCTGTTATAACGATCATTTCCCGTTTTTTTAACCGAGAAGATAAATTATTTAAGATTAGTTCATCGCTTTCTATGACGAGAACTGATTTATTTTTTAATACACTCATCCGCTTTCTTTAGGGAAAATTACCAACCTCTTGCCTCAAATCGGGATGAATATAATAAAAAATGATGATTAGTAGTGAAAAAAGGTCAATTTTCAAACTGTAACACATGTAACAATAATTGACACATTATTTTTAGATATGATCTAATTTCTCTCGAGGAAACACCTTATGAAAATTTCCGTCATAATCCCAACATACAATAGAGCGCATTTGATTTCACGTGCCATTGATTCTGCATTAAATCAAACAAGTTTACCATTCGAAATTATTATTATTAATGATGGTTCCACGGACGATACACGCAATGTATTAAAAAAATATAATTCTCGAATAAGAACCATTTCAACAGAAAATTGTGGTGTAAGCCATGCCAGAAATATTGGAATAAAAGCCGCTCAAGGAAATTGGTTAGCATTCCTTGATTCGGATGATGAGTGGAAATCCAATAAACTGGCTCGGCAAAAAAATGAGATTGGAAAAAAGGCTAAAACAGTATTTTGTCATACCGATGAGCTATGGATCCGAAATGGTAAAAGAATCAACCAAATGAAAAAACATAAAAAGTATGGTGGGTGGGTATTTAATAAAAATTTGGAAAGATGCCTTATTTCACCATCAACTGTTTTGATGAAAAAAGAATTAATTCATTCGATTGGCTATTTTGATACTACTTTTCCTATTTGTGAGGATTATGACTTATGGTTAAAAGTAACATCGCAATTTCCCATATTATTTGTGGATGAACCCTTAGTCGAAAAATATGGCGGACATAAAGATCAATTATCATTGCAGACAAATAAAATTGAACTTTATCGTATAAAAGCACTATCTCATATTTTAGAAAATTCACTTTTATCTCAATTGAATGAAAGAGCTGTCCTAGAAACATTAATAAAAAAATGTAATATATTTCTTTCAGGAGCATTAAAAAGGCATCATCAAAATCATACACGGGAGATGACCGATAAAATTGAATTTTATTCTAAAAGGCTCAATGATTTAAAAGCATCTTCGAATGCTTCATTGTAACTTCAAGGCTTGAATCAATCATAATAAACAAAGGGATGTCAATTATGATTTTCATGACAACCAATAAAGGGACTCATTGTCAAATTAATCTATGAATAAAAAATATATCTTTCTCATTTTCATATTTATTAATACGTGTATTTGGGCAGAAAAATCCATCACAATATCACGAAATACGATACCCATTTTGGTTGATGGAATCATTGATGCAGACGAATGGGCGAGTGTACAAATTTTTTCCGATTTTATAGAAGTGATGCCCGGTGAAAATATTTCTCCTTTAGTTGAGACTGAAGTGCGCGCAACCTTTGACTCTGAAAATCTTTATGTATCTTTTAAAGCATTTGATGACCCGAAGCTAGTCCGTGCACATTTATCCAAACGGGATGATATTTTTGCCGATGATATGGTTGGTATTATTTTAGACACCCAAAATGATGGTGTCATGGGAAATCTATTTATGGTTAATCCGTTTGGAAATCAAGCTGATGGTCAAAAGATGATTAATTCAGAAAAAATGGATTGGGATGCAATTTGGACATCTGCTGGAAGATTAACAGATCAAGGATTCGAAGTTGAAATGTCCATTCCCTTTTCCAGCCTTCGTTTTCAAGAATCGGATAAATACCATTGGCGAATTGCTTTTTTCAGAACTATTTCACGTTCTGATAGTCGAAGACAATTATCTTGGACACCTTATGATCGAAATAATGGATGTGAATTATGCCAATTGGGACATTTGTATGGGTTAGAAGGGATTGGTGGACGATCACCGATTGAATTATTACCAAGTGCCACAGGGTTTAAAGAAGATGACACGTTTGATACAAATTTGGGTATGGGTCTAAAAATCCCCATTGGAACAAATGTAACAGCGGAAATAACCATCAATCCGGATTTTAGTCAAATTGAATCAGACCAAGCTAGAATTGATGTGAATAAACGTGCGGCGTTATCTTATTCAGAATCACGTCCATTTTTCAATGAAGGGATTGATTTATTTGGAACAGGTTCATACGGTTGGAAACCAAAGGTACGGGCTGTTTATACGCGATCCATTAATAATCCAAAAGTAGCGGCAAAAATAATGGGACAATTTGGAAAAACACAATTTGGTTATTTAGGGGCACAAGATGAAGACACTTATTTGATTGTTCCTTTTACAGAATTTGGTACCACGGTTGGTGTAGGAGAAAGTTTGTCTAATATTTTTCGAGCAAAGCATTCATTAAAACAAGGAAGCTATATTGGGGGCATTATAACGGATCGTCGATATGGAGATGGATTGGGTCAAATGTTGGGTGCTGATGGTGTATTTCGATTTGGGGATAAATGGAATTTAGATTGGCAATATTTTGCATCATCCACCCAAGAATTATCGGATACATTACTCACGGTAGAAAGTGGTTTAACCGGAGGCTATTTCCAGGGAAATAATTTCACAACTGACTTGGATGGAGAATCATTCACAGGAAATGCGACTTATACAAGTTTAGAGCGTCATGGACGAAATTGGGGAGGAACATTAATGTATGTGACTAAAAGCCCAACTTTTCGCGTGGATAATGGCTATCTTTCCCTAAATGATAAAAAAAAAATGAGTGGGAATATATATAGGCAATTTTGGCCAGAAAATGAATATATTGAACATTTATTTGCTTTGGTCGGAATGGGGCGTGTTTATAATCATGCCGGAGATCAATGGGTTGAAGATTGGCTTTACGCAACGGTGAGTGGGAAATTTAAAGGTCAAAACAATGTGAGCGCGGATTTTATGCCTAATTCTGAATTTTATGCAGGTGACACTTTAAAGAATAATTATCATTTAAGCCTAATGTGGAATTCTAAATTTAGCGACAAGTTTCATTTAGGTATGGGTCCATCTATGGGAAGGGAAATTATTCGCGATCCTTCTAATCCATTTCAAGCTATTAATAAATCAATGAGTTTTTGGATGGATATAAAGCCAAACGAAAAAATAAGTATTAAACCATTTGTCGTTTATTCTCGTTCAGCACTGGAAGATACTGATGAAGAAATTTATTCTGTACTCATTGGGCGACTTCGATTATCGTATCAATTTACATCGGCAACGAATTTTAGGATTGTGACGGAATATCAAGACTATTATAAAACGATTGATATACAACCCTTATTGAGCTATCAACCAAATCCGTTTACTATATTTTATGTGGGTGCAAGCCTCCAATATGAACAATCGAATCAATTTATATCTTCTTCAACTCAAGCTTATTTGAAATTTCAATATTTATTTTCCCTATAGCTTAATTTGAGTAATGACTTTTCATCGCCCGTATTAAAAGTATGCACAGAAATTTTACATTAATATTCATATTATTTATAACAAGCGCTCATGCGCAAGATGGCATTATTTCTGGTTTTGTGTATGATGAAACATCCCGCGAATCTTTGATAGGTGCGAATGTTTACTTAAAAGGAACATCCATCGGAACTGCAACAGATGAAAACGGGTATTTTGTTTTATCAGATATCCCAAACGGGGAATATGAATTACTCATTTCTTATCTTGGATTTGACTCAAAATTAGAACTCATCCAAATGCAAGAATTGGGAAAAGTCATTTTGGATATTGAATTAATTCCCACACTGATTGAATTATCAAGCATTGACGTAACCGCTGAGAAGCTTGAAAGAAAAATGAATATTCAAATCAGTCGCACCAATTTAAATGTGCGTCAATTGAAAACAGTCCCACAAGTGGGGGAAGCAGATTTGTTCCGAACATTACAGGCACTTCCAGGCGTATTAACCGAATCCGAATTTAGTACTGGGCTTATCATTCGTGGAGGAAATTCCGATCAAAATCTCATTTTATTAGATGGTATAACTGTTTATAACCCATCTCATGTGGGTGGTTTCTTTTCCAATTTTATTTTGGATGCAGTGAAAGAAGCCGATCTTTTAAAAGGTGGATTTAATGCAGAATATGGTGGACGATTATCAGCAGTATTAAATGTAAGAAGCCGTGACGGAAATCAAAAACAATTCACAGGAAAATCATCTTTATCTTTATTGTCTTTTCAATCAACCGTTGAAGGCCCCATTGGAAAAGGGGCTTGGTTAGCATCTGGAAGGAGAACTTATTTTGACCAAGTATTCAAAGGAACCGAATTAGAATTCCCTTATTATTTCTGGGATTTTCAGGGACATATTTTTCAAGATATTACTTCTCAAGACCGCGTATCTATCAGTTGGTATGCTGGGACGGATGATTTATACTGGGATGAATTCCAATTAGAAGGGAAATGGGGAAATGAAACGGTAAGTGTGAATTATAGAAAATTATTTGGTCAAAAATTAGTAGCCAATTCCATCTTAGCTAAAAGTCGATTTGATATTTTATTTGGATTAGGCGGAGAATCTGGGATTAATGAAAAAGATTATATTAATGATTTATCTTTCAGATCAGATTGGACATGGTTTATGTCTCAAAAAGCTCAAATGAAATTTGGGCTGGAATATAAAGATCTAGATTTTGTTTATTCAGCCAATGGGTTTGGGCGAGAATTATATAAATCCGTGACGGAAACCCAAGAGCTCGCAACCTATCTAAAAATGAAATATTGGGTAAGCGCCTCTTTAATGTTAGAGCCTGGGTATCGATTAGAATATTATGGTAATAGCTCTACTCATATATTTCATGACCCTCGGCTTTCAATGAAATATTTATTAACAGATTCAAGGTATCTCAATTTTTCTATTGGGCAATACCATCAATTTATGGAAACAATTCAAGATGATTTTAATCCGAAAATACTAGATGCATGGTTTGCAGTTGATGAATCCATCGAACCTGCATCGGCTCAACAAGTTGTAATGGGGTATGAAGAATATTTTAATCAAAATATTCGTCTTCAGATTGAAGGATATTATAAGGATATGTCCAATATGCTTACATTTGTAGATTCACGTTCAACAGAAGATGATGAAATGTCTAGCGATAATTTAGATTCATTAGTGGATGTAGGCGATGGATATGCTTATGGATGGGAGTTTTTTCTCCAGAAAGAAACGGGGCGGTTAAATGGATGGATAAGTTATGCATGGTCGTTATCTCGTAAATCTTTATACGGGAATGAATATTACACCAACTGGGATCGTAGACATGTCTTTAATGTCATTGGAAATGTTGAAATCAATAATAAGTGGTCTGGAAATTTTAAATGGACATATCAATCGGGGCAACCCTTTACCCCAATTCTTGGATATTATGAAGAACATCTTCCTGGTGGATCCATGGCTGATGTGTATTATAGAACAATTCCAGGTGTAAGGAATTCAGGTCGATATCCAGATTATCATCGATTGGATGTGGGTCTTACAAGAAAAATCAATTCGAAATATTTCAAAGGGGAATTCTTCATTCAAGTGGTAAATACGTATTGGCAAAAAAATGTATTTCGATATTTTTATGAATTCGGGAATTCCTTCAATGGCTTAGATGATGATGGTGATTGGGATAAAGAGTTGCACGATGAAAATGGAAATGGGGTTCCGGACTGGGGCGAGCCCAATGTGGATGAAGCTGATGAAGGGTCGCCACAATTAAAAAGAGTCAATGGACTTCCCATTATTCCAACCATTGGGATTTCTGTGGAATTTTAATATGAAAAAAACGATTCAAATTATCAGTATGCTTTTATTTATTATTTGGAGTTGCGAACCCATTGACGAAGAAAGGATATATGAAGAAAAATTAACCGTATTTGCTAATTTGGAAGCAGATTTACCCCTAGCATTTGATACAGTATTTGTTACCTATTCTCATTCCATCAATGAGAAGCATGAAGGAAATAATAAATGGGTTGAAGATGGGACAGTTATGATGATTCATGAAGCTGACACAATATTATTTACGGAAGCTGAAGGAAAGCCCGGTAGATATGTAACGAATAATTATTCCCTCATTGTTCAAGCAGGAGTTCGCTATACTCTTTATGTAAGCGATGGCATTGATGAAATTATTTCGGAAACAATTGTTCCCAGTGCCATTGAGTTAGAAAGTGTATCCAATGATTCGTTGTGGCGTTGTGGCGAAAATACATCCGTGGAACCGATCAATATTTATCCATTTGGCATGGATCAACTTATGGCTTTTTATGGTGGATTCGGCGATTCATCCATTTTTAAATATGATACAGTCGTATATAAAGAAGATGATTGTTATACATCTAGTTTTACATCTATGCCTTATTTCATTGTAAAATGGCAATCTGAAACCGAACCAGGGATGATGCGAAATATTATGATTGCCCAAGATGATTCTCCTTCCAACTTTATTATGGATACATCTTTTTCAGCCATCGCTTTTAAAGGAACGCCATTTCAAGACGAAGATGGAAACTATTATCGACCTAATCCCCAAGTTTGGAATTTTTCTCAACAAGAAATCTATTTTAGTTGGCTCGCTTTCAATTATTATGGATTATATCTTATGATTATTCAAAGCACGGATCAGGCGTTTGCAGATTATTATAAAGGAGATCCGATTTCCATGAATCAATATGTATTGCCCGAAAGCAATATTGAAGGTGGCTATGGACTTTTTACCTCAACGAATTCTGTGGCCTTTTTTGTTTATATTGTCCAAGAGGCAGATGGGAATTAATCTAAAGCGCTAAAAACTTTCCACTTTAGAAACTTTTTTACTATACAAACTTATTACTCAATGAATATGGTAAAGATAAACCAATTCGCCACCCAAATAGCCTGTAATTAAAACAGCCACAGCTAATAAACTAAGAAAAGCTAGAATCAATATATCCACTTTTCGGTTTTGAACGCCTTGAAGGTGAGCGAAAATCCATCCAACGAAAATAATAATAGCTCCCCACGTTGTTATATTTGCAAATAGTTCGTGCGTATCAACTTCCTCAATTTGGAATGCATTCAAATTCACCTGAGATGAAAAAGCTAATTCCCCAGTTTGACTAGAAATAAGTGCGAATAATGCAGCAATTCCCATAAGCCAAAGGCCAGCATTTTTGGGTGTTATTTGGGGTGCAAGCACTTGAAATAATTGAAAGATGAATGCCACCACAATGCAGGCAATCGGGAAGTGAACAAAGACTGGATGTAAATTTTCTATCATAATTTATTTGTATGAAAAAGCCGTCTTAAAATAATTAAGACGGCTTAATGTAGTCCGTAGGAGAATCGAACTCCTGTTGCCAGGATGAAAACCTGGAGTCCTAACCACTAGACGAACGGACCAATTCTTAAAAGATTTCGATATGAAATCGGGCGGAAATTTATACCGCTGAATTATTTCCACCAAATAATATTAAGCCGTTTTCGAAAAATCTAAAATATCCAATAATTTCCCCGTTTGGTGAAGTTCAATCGTAATATCCGCTCCACCCACGAGTTCACCTTTCACAAATAATTGTGGTATGGTTGGCCAATTGGAGTACTCACTTAACTTGATCCGAATCATTGGATCTTCCAAAATATTCACATCTTTATATTCAACGCCATAATGATTTAATACTTGGACGACGGAATTTGAAAAGCCGCACATGGGCATTTCTTTTGTTCCTTTCATATATAATATGATTGAATTGGATTCAATATCACTTTTTATTTGTTCTGCTATTTCCATTTTGTTCCTCTCTCTATTATTTTATTTTCAATCAAAAACCTATCCCTAAGGCTTCTTCTAAGAAAACGACTATTTTATTTTTTCCACTCAGATTTGGTTAATGTACTCAATTGAAGTGCATGAATTTCATTTGTCATGATTGAGCCCAATGCTTCATAAACCATTCGATGTCTTTGGACCAACGATTTATCCACAAAGGTATCTGAGATTACTACCGCTTGAAAGTGGTCTCCGCTTCCTCGTGTATCAGCCACTTCTACATGGGCATTTTCAATCCCTTCTTCAATTAATAATTGTACAGCTTCTTCTGTCATAATCTCCTCTCAGTCATTTGCATATAAGTTTGTGAGCAATTTTTACATTCATAATGTTTGACTTTTACCCACCAAAAAAAACTTTGTAATCTTTGATATCTTGTTCGGCGAATTCGTTTAAAATCGCCGTCACAGTTTGGACAATTTATTAGACTGGAATTTCGTTCGATAGTTCTTTCTCGCCAGCGTTTATTCACCATAAAAAAGGCAGTAATAATTAAAATAATACCAACAATATCCGATGTTTCAAATGTGCCAATTACAAATTCAAAACCACCCGCAACAGACTTTATAATATCCCCAATAAAAAATAAAGTTCCCCGAACCCACAAATATAAATAGTGTTTTATTTCTAACTTTTCAACAAGGAGAAAAACGCCTAATGCAAATATAATGGCTACTTTTAATTCATAACTGTATTCATAAAGAAATGAAACTTCGCTTCGACTTATTCGTTTTCTTTTTCGTTTTGCAGCCATAATGATTTTAATTCAAGCTGAGAAATTAAGTGTTTTCAAATGGTTTGGCATCAAAAAGTCACATTGTTTTAATTAAGTGAATCTCCGTGTAAATTCGTTTAGTATCTAATGAAAAGATTTATTTTTTATATTATCTGTTTTGGATTTACTGTACCTGTGTTTTCACAATCTATAACCGGGTTTGTTCGAGATAATACGAATGGCGAACCCTTATCCTATGCAAATGTATTTGTACAAGGGACATCCATTGGTGCCGCTACAAATGTGGATGGATATTTTGTTCTTCCAAATGTGAGTTCCGGAGAATACAACCTTGTGGCATCCATGATAGGTTTTGAGTTAGACACGCGCCCATTGAAGATTCGTGAGGGTGAAAGTATTCGAATCGATTTTAGATTAAAACCTGCAGCTTTGATGGGAGAAGAAATCCTTGTTACAGCGGAAAGACAAAAATTCCGTGAGCAAGTTGAGCCAAGTCGTATTCAACTGGATATGAGAGATATAGAACGGTTACCTTCATTTGTTGAACCGGATGTTTTTCGCATTTTACGACTTCTTCCCGGCGTTCAAACAATGAATGATTTTTCCAGCGCTCTCTATGTTCGTGGATCCACACCAGACCAAAACCTTATTATGATGGATGGCATTACGGTGTATAATCCATTTCATTTGGGTGGCGTTTTTTCAACATTTAATACGGATGCCATTAAGGAAGCGGATTTTCATGCGGGAGGGTTTCCAGCTCGCTATGGTGGACGTATGGGATCCATTTTAAATATTATTAATCGTGAAGGAAACACGGAAAAAGTTTCAGGTCGTGCGAATATGTCTCTTATTTCGAGCAAAGGTATGATTGAAGGTCCGCTCCCCGGTAAATGGCAAGGATCGTGGATGTTGGCTGGGAGAAGAACCTATTTTGATTATATCACGAAAGCAATGACCTTAGCTGCAAAACGGGAATCTAAATCCAGAGGATATAATGATGATTTTCCTGAAAATTTCTTCCCTTATCATTTTTACGATATTGAAGGAAAAATAAATCTAGATATCAACGAAAATCATCGCCTAACATTGAGTTCATTTTTAGGAGATGATATATATGATTTTAAATATGTCTCCTTTGACTCCTACGACAGAAATAATTCTACATCCATTTCTAACAACGAATTTAATTTTGATTGGAAGTGGGGGAATAAAACAAATAGCCTTACATGGCGCTGGCTTGTTTCTCCCAAAATGGTATTAAAAACATTTTTCGCATCGAGTTACTTTCGATTTTGGATGGATATGGATGATCACAGTTGGGGTGAATCTGAAGATGATTGGGGTACATCCAAATGGGATAATTCATGGATGTTTGATGCCTTTGATATTATAAATGATAAATCCATTGAAACTGAGTTGGTTTATACGCCTAATGAAAAACATACCATTACCACTGGGTTTCAAGCGAAAGATATTGATTTTACTCTTGGACTTATTTTTGGGTCAAAATGGTTAGAAGATGATGACACATTTGTTTCGAGGAATGATACTGCCTTATGGATGGATGAACCTTCACGCGAATTAGGGTTATATATCCAAGATAAATGGCATATATCTCCTGTATTTTCGGCACAACTCGGATTCCGCCTTTCTTCAGCATCCGCCCATAACCAACTGTATTCCGATCCACGAATAGGGTTAAAATATTTGTTAGATGATGATACATCCATCAAATTTAATTGGGGTCGCTATCATCAATTTATGACCATTGCAAATCCGCAGGATGAAAACCTTCGGTTTGTGGATATTTGGATGCCCATTCCAAAAGATAATTCTATTCCATATTCTGACCATACCATTTTGGGTATAGAACATTTAACGCCAAAAAATATATTATATCGATTAGAAACATATTACAAATCATTTGACAATTTGATCACCCTTAAACAGGGTAATATATTTTCAGTAAACGATGATGGTATGTTGCAATTCACTCCATTTAATGATTTTTATGAAACAGATGCTTATGCCTATGGTTTAGAAGGCTTAATTCAAAAAAAGAGTGGAAATTTGACAGGTTGGATTGGATATACCTATGCTGTGACAAAATGGAAAACAGAATTGCATGATTGGTATCCACCTAAATTTGATCGTCCCCATACATTGAATGTAGTGGGTGATTGGCAATGGACAGAAAAAACACACGTTGGGTTAACTATTTCTTATGCAACTGGGAACCCTTTTACTGAAGTGAAAGGAAGAATTCAAAATTGGAAAGAAAGTTTTTACTATACAGGCTATTCGAATTGGTGGCCCAATAACTCATTATTGGTTGGAGAAAAAAATGGGGATCGATTCCCAGATTATTTTAGAATTGATGTGAATTTCACAAAGCGGAAACAGCTTAAAAATGGTGGCTTTAAAGAATCCTATTTCCAAATTATTAATGTAACAAACCATTTAAATGCACTCATGTATATTTATAATACTAATTATAATGAAGAAACGGGCGAAACTCTTGGGATGAAACGAGCCGGTGTCCCTATGTTTCCATTTTTCCCAACATTTGGTTGGAGGATACATTTCTAATGAAACATGTAATTATTATTAGTTTTCTTTTTTTCGTTTCGTGCGAAGGGTGGGGATGGCAACCTGTTGATTCAGACCATGATTCTACACTGAATATTTTTGGGCTCATTGTTTCTGAACCCGATTCCAGTTATGGATTTATTTATGTACATCAAAGTTTAAACTTACAAGACCCTGAGAATATTTTAATTTCGTCTGACACCGTTTATTTTGGTCCTGGACCCAATGATTTTTATATAAACTATGAAGACAGGTCGGGATTTACTGTTCTTGATGCACAGGTAACAATTTCTAATCATGAAAAAGAATGGGTTTTTGCTAATAAATCAAATTATGATTGGGGTATGTATGAAACAAAATATGTGGATACATCTGGGACATTTCAGCCTCAACCGGGAGAAACATATTCTTTGCGAGTTGAAACGGATGATGGTCGCATGGCTCAAGGATCCGTTACGGTTCCACTTCGTCCAAACATAAGAGAAGAATTTGTGCAAGATACACTATCTAATCGGACGCCTTATTCCATTCCTTTTGATGCTGTGGAAGATGATGGAACTTTTAGACTAAAGACAAAAGCAATCTATGGAAATTATGCCTGTGGCGCAAATCAAGTCCATTTGATTGCAGATCGAACCGATACTGTTTGGACATCACAAGTTTCCGACTGTTCTAATAGTTGGTGGGATGAGGGTGAATATGAAGATGCAATTCAATTAGAAGTATTATTAGAATCTATGGATTCGCAGTATTATGATTATTTTATAGAGCATGGGAATAAAAATGAATTTATAAGTTTTATTATGGGAAGTGAGGGGGCAACAGGAAGATCCTTTGGAATCGAAGGAGGCTATGGGGTGTTTGGCGCCATTGCTACAGATAAAATTGAACGAATTTTTGTTCCCTGAGTATTCTAGCTTTAAACTTCTCACATATAATTAGGGATAAAAAATGAAACTTATTTCGTGGAATGTAAATGGAGTCAGAGCTGTAGTCAAAAAAGGATTTTTAGATTGGCTAGACGATGAACAACCAGATATTCTTTGCTTACAAGAAACAAAGGCACACAAAGAACAATTAACGAATGAAATTTTAAAAGATCATGGTTACCATACTTTTTGGCATTCAGCCGAAAAGAAAGGGTATTCGTCTGTATCTACATTTTGTAAAGAAGAACCGCTATACGTACAAAAGGGCCTGGGAATTGAAAAATTTGATAGAGAAGGAAGGGTTCTCCTGACCGAACATGAACATTTTCTTCTTTATAATATTTATTTTCCAAACGGCCAAAAAGATGATATACGCTTACAATATAAATTAGATTTTTATGATGAATTATTACCCATCATTGATGAACAAGTGGAATCCGGGAATAATGTCATTGTCACAGGTGATTGGAACACGGCACATCACCCGATTGATTTAGCGCGACCCCAGGCCAATGTAAAAACATCTGGGTTTATGCCGATTGAACGTGAACGGCTGGATACGTATATGGCCCATGGATGGCGGGATACTTTTCGAGAATTCCATGAAGAAGGCGATCGATATTCTTGGTGGTCTTACAGAACAGGTGCTCGTGATCGAAATATCGGCTGGCGCATTGATTATTTTTTCGTGAATGAAGGTATGTTAGAAATGTGTAATGATGCCGATATACTCGATAAAGTATTAGGTTCAGACCATTGTCCAATTTCATTAAATTTAAACCTATGATAGATAAACAAAATATTACACGAGGGTGGCTTAAGCGCTATACTGGAACAGATCCTGATGCTTTTGGAGAATGGATTCTTTTAACCAATTTCCAAAATTATGTAGAAAAATTTGCAGAAAAATTTAATATTGAAGTATTAGGTCGTGGTGGTCCCATGACATCTGCAACCAATCATGAAGGATTAAGCATTGTTAATTTTGGGATTGGGAGTTCCAATGCGGCAACCATTATGGATTTACTATCAAGCATCCATCCAAAAGGTGTATTATTCCTTGGGAAATGTGGCGGATTAAAACATTCTACAGATTTGGGGCATTTTATTCTTCCCATTGCGGCAATTCGTGGCGAAGGAACAAGTAATGATTATTTTCCAAAAGAAGTACCTGCTATGCCATCCTTTAAATTGCATAAACATGTTTCATCTTTATTGGTGGAACGAGAAATGGAGTACCGAACAGGTGTTATTTATACAACCAATCGACGCGTTTGGGAACATGATGAAGAATTCAAAGATTATTTAGGCAAAGTAAGGGCGATTGGCATTGATATGGAAACAGCAACCATTTTTATTACGGGCTTTGCCAATGGAATTGATCGTGGAGCATTATTACTTGTGTCTGATACACCTATGACTCCTGAAGGAGTAAAAACAGAAGAATCGGATATGGAAATCACACGGAAATTTGTGGATCTTCATATTGATTTAGGGATTGAAGCAATGGCCCGAATTGGTGAAGAAGGGGAAACCATTAAACATTTCACCTATTAATACTTATTTAAATCCAAAACTTTAATTATAGATGTATTGTTAGATGAGACCAGCACCTATTTTTTTATTATATGGGAATTATTATTTATAAATGATGAAGCATCTATAGACATTGTTACTGGATTTTTTAATACTTTTATAGTAAAAACGCCTACAAAATAAGCATCCGAATCCTGCGCGCCAAAATTACTTTTTACACGATTATTGATGCCGCCTGACATGGTTGTAGTCGTTTCAAAAGATAAATCTGAATTTCCAAAGTCGCGTTTACCAATATGTTTATAACTATCATCTTTTAATAGAATGAAGTGGCTAAACCCATTTTGGGCCGTTACTTCTGAACAACGATAAATAAGACGCGTTCGTACATCATCTTTACTTTGTCGCTTATTACCTTGAAATGTAACCCGAAATGTATTTTCATTCATTTTGTATTCACTATAACCGGTCGATCCTTCAGTAGCAGGAGCATAAGTTGAAGCGCATCCAATTAGGAAGAAAAGAGAAAAAATGAGTGGAAATGAATATTTTATAAAATGATAATTAAATAAAGTCATACGTTGAATAAATTTTAATTATTGTGTTGTGTCAGGCGAACATCCACGGAATGTGGGCGTACCCACATAACCGCAATAATCCATCATTGAAACTTCAAACTCTCCATCACATTCTTCTTCTGTTAAATCGTCATAATAAATATCATACCATTCATCAAACATAATACATCCGAAACATTTACTCGATTTTTTTTGAATTATAGTTAGACCATTTCTTTCATCAATTCCAATTACTATTAATTGTGGCTCTTCGGCAGATTGGCCACTTAAGATTTTTTCGTTTAAATCTTCAACGTGTGAGAAAGCGTCTTTTATTTCTAGAATATTGATGTTGTTTATTTCAGATGGCGTATTGCAACTTATGTTAATGAATGCAGTAAGAAGAATGGGGACAAAGTATTTTTGTATCATTGAATTCTCCTTCACTTTTTATACAACGGTTAATTTTCCCGAAATGTACTTATGGGATGCAACAGCATTCAATAAGTATTTCCAATAATGTAACAAAACTATCAAACGTATTTGAACAGCAAGTCTTGAAAAGTCTACAGCAATAAAGTAACGCTTACTGATTGATATCCATTATAAATATTATCCCATTAAATCTACACCAATCGCATCAGCGAAAACCATACCTTCATGTGTCAGGCGAATTCGATTATTCTGAACTTGAATGCAATCGGGCCATTTGTCTTGAGACTTCCTTAATAAATTCTTTTTGACTAATTCATGATGAATCCCTTGAGTCATTCGAAGTCCAAAACCGATTTTTTCATTTTGAATTTGATTGGGAGTCAACTCTTCCTGAAATGAGATAGGAGAATCAGATAATTCAATTTTACCTAAATATCCATCCAAGTGACGCATATTAGACCATCGATTTTTTCCATCAAAGCTATGCGCCGATGGGCCAAATCCGAGATAGGGTTCAATATTCCAATAATGCAAATTGTGGTTGCATTCCAATCCAGGTTTAGAAAAATTGGAAATTTCATACCCAGAATACCCATTGGATGCCAAATAGTCATGCGTCTTTAAAAACCAGTCACCCGTTATATCATTATTTGGCATAATGATGGATTTATTATTTACCGAGTGGAATAAATCGGTTCCTTTTTCTACGGTTAATGTGTAAGCCGAAATATGATCCGGATTTAATTGAATTAATGTGGACATATCTTTATCCCACATATCCCATGTTTGTCCAGGGATTGAATAAATTAAGTCACAATTAATATTTTGGAATCCGGCTTTGCGGGCATGTTCAAATGTATCAAATACATCTTGAGTAGAATGTTTGCGCGTTAAAAATTGTAATAATTCAGGTTGAAATGTTTGAACACCCATGGATAATCTATTTATCCCAAGTTCATGGAAATTGTTTAAACGATTGTAAGGTGCTTCTCCTGGGTTGGCTTCAATGGTGAATTCTTTTATTTGAGATAAATCAAATTGAGTTTCGAGAGCATTGAGAATAGATTCAATATGGTTTGGTTCTAGTAAACTTGGTGTTCCTCCCCCGATAAATATTGTATCAAAAATCCAATTGGAAGAATCAATCGAACTTTGTTCTATTTCTTTAACCAATGCTTTTATAAATCTTGGAATTGACTCATTTCGATCCGCAATGGAATAAAAGTCGCAATACATACATTTTGTGGCACAAAATGGGATATGGATATAGAGTCCAGCTTTAATCATGCTATAATTTATGAAACTTGAAGTTCCGTTGGAGGTTGTAGGATTATTATCGAAATTAAAGGGTGAGTATAAACGTAGAAGTCATAAAAACAGATTCTAAAATGAAGACGGCAATGGAGATTCGTACTAATGTATTTGTGGATGAACAAAATGTTCCTATGGATGTAGAAATGGATGAATTTGATGCAACATCAACCCATGTTTTAGCATCATGGCAAAGACAGCCGGCAGGAACGGCTCGTTGGCGAGAGACAGATGAAGGATGGAAATTGGAGCGATTTGCAGTATTAAAGGATTATCGTGGAAAACAAATTGGTGCTTCCTTAGTTCGTTTCATTATGAATAATTTAGATCTTTCAAAGACTGTTTATTTATATGCACAAGAAAGTGTAATCAACTTTTATAAACCGTTTGGCTTTGTGGAAGAGGGTGAACGATTTTATGAAGCAAATATTCCACATATGAAAATGGTTTTAAAAAATAAGAATGAATAAAAATAAATCTACATTTAGTCGCCTCATGGGATTTGTATCTCATTATTGGGTTGCATTAATTTTTTCTGCTATAGCATCAATCCTATTTGTCTTAATGAATAGTTTATCCGTTTGGCTAACGGCATCCCTCATTAATAGTATTCTTTCTGATTTTTATGAATTAGCATCGCAACAATCTGAATGGAGTAGCCAACTTGATTCATTGACATTTAATGAAAAATTAAAATATTGGACAAATGTTCTTATCTTGAGAGATACTCCGGCCGAATCGCTCAAAGTTTTATGCTTAACGCTTTTAGGTGTCTTTTTTGGAAAGAATGTTTTTCTTTATCTTAAAAAGGTATTGTTATCTTTTGTTCAATTACGGCTCATTACAGAACTAAGAAATAAATTATATGCTCATATACAATCCATGTCTCTTGGATTCTTTCATCAAAGAAAAACGGGTGAAATCTCATCTATTATTATTAATGATGTCCATAATATGCAGGTTGCTTTTTCCACAAGTTTTCAAAAAATATTGGTGGAGCCGTTTAACATTGTAACATTCATTGCCCTAATGGCGATCATAAGTTGGAAATTGACTTTAATTTCTATATTAGTTCTACCTTTAGCAGGAATAACCATTGTAATGATAGGTCGTAGTATTCGAAGAAAATCCCGCCGAACTACCGAACAAATTGCTGGGATTATGAATATATTAAATGAAACATTATCATCCGTTCGTGTTGTAAAATCATTTTCAATGGAAGAGAAAGAATCTCAACGGTTTGAAAATGAAGGTGAACACTTTTTTAAATTATTGTATCGCCGAGCTCGATTGATGCATTTTTCGCCATCCATTACTGAAATTATCGGTGTATCGATTGGTGTTATTCTATTATGGATTGGTGGTATGGATGTGATTCAATATCAAATGATTACTTCAGAAGATTTTATCCGATTTATTTTACTTCTTTTTTCCATATTGGCGCCGATTAAATCTCTAACAAGTGTAAATATCCAAATTCAGACCGGTCTCGCGTCTGCAGAACGGGTTTTTGATATGATGGATATTGAACCGGAAATTGTTGAATCTAAGAATGCTGAACCTATTAACAATTTCAATCAATCCATACAACTTGATCATGTATATTTCCAGTACAATGATGAATCAGAGCAAGTACTCACTAATATTACATTTGATATAAATCGTGGCGAAATTGTCGCTTTGGTGGGTCCAAGTGGCGCAGGAAAATCTACCATAGCAGATATAATTCCTCGGTTTTACGATATTAATTCCGGATCTATTTTAATCGATGGTAAACCAGTACAGACTCTAGAAATAAAATCCATAAGAAGCCTTATGGGCATCGTTTCGCAAGAAACAATCTTATTCAATGATACGATACGAAATAATATTGCTTATGGAATGGATGTTAAAAATGATGATAATATTATGTCAGCAGCAAAAGCAGCCAATGCTTGGGAATTTATTGAATCTCTCCCAGATCAGTTGAGCACCAATATTGGTGAAAAAGGGGCAAAACTTTCAGGCGGTCAAAGACAACGAATTGCTATAGCCCGTGCCCTTTTAGCAAATCCACCTATTTTAATATTAGATGAAGCTACGTCTGCATTAGACACAGAATCTGAAAAATTGGTACAGGAAGCGTTAGAGACGTTGATGAAAGATCGTACTGTATTGGTGATTGCTCATCGATTATCAACTGTTGTAAATGCGGATAAAATTATTGTACTCGATAAGGGGGATATTAAAGAAATAGGCTCTCACCAAGAATTGATAGTTCAGAATGGGTTATATAAAAAACTTCACGATATACAATTCAATGAAAACGACTAAAGTTTCGTGTTTTTTGAGAGCGCAGAAAGCCTAATCAATAATACCCGGAATCCCGAGAAAATATAAAATAGAAGTCATAGGACCATGACTCATATTGTGTTGGGCTTTATCTTTTACAATATCTTTAGCGTGAAAAGCAATTCCTAAGCCTGCGCAAGATAACATAGGTAAATCGTTTGCTCCATCTCCTATGGCAACAACTTGCTCTAGTGATATGCTTTCTTGTTGGGATATCATTTTTAAAAGGATTTCTTTCTGGTCTGCATCAATGATTGTTCCTGTTACTTTTCCGGTCAGTTTATCCTTTATGAATTCCAACTCATTTGCAAAAGCATAATCCAAATGAAGTTGAGATTTTAATTTGTTGGCAAAAAAGCTAAATCCACCCGAAATAATAGCCACTTTATATCCGAGCTTTTTAACAGATGTAATAAAATCTTTCGCTCCTGGCGTTAACTCTAATTTTTGGAAAATTAATTCTAAATCATCTCGAGATAAACCCTTTAAGTAACTCACTCTTTTAATTAAGGATTCACTATAGTTTAAATTCCCATTCATAGCTTCATCTGTAATTTTCTTTACTTGGTCTCCAAAACCCGCTACAATGGCCATTTCATCAATCACTTCATTTTGAATGAGCGTGGAATCCATATCAAAAACAATAAGCCTTTTATTGCGTCTATAAACATTGTCTCTTAAGAAGGCTATATCGATTGAATGTTTTGAACTTATTTTCATTAAATTATTCTTGATATTGATCCAATCAATATCTTTGGCTGTTCGTGTAAAAATTTCAAGTGAGTTAAAGCTATTTAGTTTCCCAATATTTTCAATTCTATGAATATTAATGTTTTGATTAGCGAGGGCTGTTGACAGGTCATATAAGAAAGAAGCTGGAATATTTTGAATAGAAACACAACTTAAAATAAAATTATCATAGGGGACTTTAAATGTTTCATCATCTCCATCAATCATTTTAAAATCCAGATTTAGCCCCATGGTTTTTGACGCAAAAAGGAGTTCTTTTAAAACGGGAAAATCTTTTTCGTCAGTGGAGTCTGAATCGAGCAAAATACTTAATGATAAAAGGCCATGGGTAACAGATTGTCCAATATCGCATATATGGTATCCACCTTGCTGAATAATTTTCATCAAGTTTGAAGTTATACCTGACTGATCATCGCCGCTGACCGTAATTAATATACTTTTACTTTTGTCGCTCATTTTATTTTGTGTGATTCCCTGTCACTTTTGTTATTAATAGATGGGCAAATATTATGAAATAAAAAAAGATAAATTAAAATATTTCATGTCGATTGAAAAAATAATAGTTCTTTTATAATAAATGCTGGAATTATTTTCAGATAAGTTGGTCTTTTATAATCAACTAAGTTAAATTTCAAAGTGTAGAATTGGACAATATTTTAATGTTTATACTATATGATACAAGTCCGAATTGGATCCTTCCGAATAGCTCATACGAGCATCCATTAAATCAATAAATAAAAAGGGGAAAAGTTATGTCATTGCTAAAAAATACGTTAAGCCAAAAAATACCTGATTGGCGTTATGATGCAAAAAAATTAATTGAAGATAAGGGAAATGAAGTCATAGGGGAAGTCACTCTTGCTCAGATTTATGGAGGCATGCGCGGTATCAAAGGGTTGATTTGTGATACATCATCCGTTTCACCTGATACGGGGTTAATTATTCGAGGTATTCCTTTACTTGAAATAACAGATATTCTTCCGGAAGAAGTTTTTCATCTTTTGCTCACAGGGGATTTACCCAATGATGAACAGCTTAAGGATATTCAAGATCAATTAAAAGAGCATGAAGAAGTCCCAGAGTATGTTTGGGATGTGTTAGATGCGATGCCAAAAGATTCTCATCCCATGGTTATGCTTAATACTGCAATACTTGTTATGGAGAAGGAATCACTATTTCATCAACAATATGATAAAGGGTTAATGAAAAAACAATATTGGGAAACAATTCTCGATGATGGAATTCGCCTAGTGGCCAAGTTACCAAACATTGGCGCGGGTATTTATCGTATGCGATTTGACAAAGGAGACAGAATTGCACCGGATCCATATTTAGATTGGGGTGCGAATTTCGCTCATATGCTTGGGCTACCAGATCCTGATGGAAATTTGAAAAAACTCATGCAACTTTATTTAATGCTCCATAGCGATCATGAAGGTGGAAACGTTTCTGCTTTCAGCGCATTGACCGTTGCATCAGCTTTATCTGATCCTTATTATGCTGTTTCAGCAGGATTGAATGGATTAGCAGGTCCACTTCATGGGCTCGCAAATCAAGAATGTTTGCATTTTGTTCTTGATATTAAAGATCATTTTGGTGGATCGCCATCTGTTGATGAACTGAAAGAATTTTGCTGGGATCGTTTACATGAAGGCCGAGTCATTCCAGGTTATGGTCATGCTGTTTTGCGTTGCCCAGATCCAAGGTATACTGCATTCATGGAATTCGGAAAAGCACATATAAAAGATGATGATGTTTTTGAGATTGTTAAAAATTTATTTGATATTGTGCCTCCTGTACTTAAAGAACAAGGGAAGGCAAAAAACCCTTGGCCAAATGTAGATGCAGCTTCTGGATCATTGTTATATCATTATGGCATGAAGGAATTCAGCTTCTATACAGTATTGTTCAGTATTTCTCGTGCTATGGGAATGGTTTCACAAATGGTGGTTAATCGCGCACTTGGAATGCCTATTACGCGTCCGAAGTCCGTTACCATTGACTGGTTAAAAGACCATTCTTAATTTAAAAAGTCAATAAAACAAAAAAGCCTTCGCTCTTACGAAGGCTTTTTTGTTAAATAGCACTATTCTTTATAAGGGATTTTTCCTGTACATTCGTTTTTATATTAACAAAGAAGAAATACACAAATCATACTATGAATAAAAAAACAATTATCTTTTTAACATTCCTGCTTTTACAATGCGTATGGGGAGAGTCATACCATCAAGTGCGCGTATTTGATGCATCTCAAGATGCAATAAATGCCTATACTAAAATGGGCATTCCAACAGATCATGTATTAATAAAACAAAATGTATTTATTGATTTAACGGTAACGGATAGTCAAATGGAGCATTTAGACCAAGCGGGATTTTTATTTGAAGTATTACAAAGGGATTTATCAATGTATTTTCAACATCGATCTATTTCGAGCCCCGAAAGAGAATTTCCACTTGGTTCCTTATTGGGGAATTATTCATGGGATGAATTAAACGTTCGAATGGATGAATTACATGATTTATATCCAAATCTCATATCTGAAAGACACATATTGGGTTTATCTATTGAAGGGCGAGAAATATGGGCGGTTAAAATTTCAGATAATCCAAATGAAGATGAAGATGAACCTGAAGTATTATACACGGGGTTAACTCATGCCAGAGAGCCGGTTGGAATGATGAATTTATTTTACTTTATACAATTATTATGTGAAAGCTATGGCTCTGACCCAGACTTAACTTTTTTGGTGAATGAGCGTGAAATGTGGTTTTTACCTGTTATAAATCCTGATGGGTATGTTTACAATGAAGAAGTAGAACCCAATGGCGGTGGGATGCATCGAAAAAATAGAAGAGAAGAATCATCAAATTGCAATAACAATTATGAACAAGGTGTTGACCTAAATCGTAATTATGGATTTAATTGGGGAGCCGATAATTCCGGCTCTTCGCCCAATCCTTGTAGTGCCGTTTATCGCGGAACAGAAGCTTTTTCGGAGCCAGAAACACAAGCAGTTCGTGACTTTATTTCGAGTCGTCCATTTAAGGATGTATTACACTATCATACCTATTCAAATGTGTTAATTCATTCATTTGGCGATGCTTCATTACCTCCTGAACCAGACTTAACTACTTTACGAGAAATCGGGGCAGAAATGACGCGGTATAATGGATATCCCGTGGGGACAGGATATGAATTGATTGGTTATACAGTTAATGGTGATGCAGTTGATTGGACCTACGGTGATCAAGGAATGATTTCTTACACACCCGAAGTAGGATCCTACTCAGATTATTTTTGGCCATCCGAGGATCGAGTCATTCCTTTATGTGAAGATCAAATTCATCCAAATAAAATATTTGCTTCAGTTGCAGGGTCTGATTTCATTGTTTATGATGCACTTGTTTCAAATGAGCAACCCGCTCCCGGAGATACAATTGATATTTCAATTGTAATTCAAAATCGAGGATTATCAGATTCAAATGGACCCGTAACAATATCTGTCGAACCGCTCAATGACCAATCAGTTGTCTTGAATAATGGTGCGGAAATTATGTCACTTCCAGCAAGAACATCTTCACCTTGGTCTACTCAGATAGTTGCATCAGAATTAGCGCTCAATGGATCAGAAATCGGGATTATTGTTACTATGAATGATAATAACAGTCTTTCTCGGACAGATACGATTCGGCAAATTATCGGGAGTCCAATGGTCCTATTTTTAGATTCATTTGAATCGGGGATGAATCATTGGACATCAGAATCATGGGGATTATCTACCGATTCAGCAACAGGAAATTATTCCGCTACAGATAGTCCAGAAGGAAATTATAGTGCTGGTGTTGAAAATATAATAACATTTACGGGAACACCCAATTTGGCAAATATTGTTCGACCATTTATTACTTTCCAGGCAAAATGGACAATAGAAGATAATTGGGATTTTGTTCGATTTCAGGCTTACACTGTTGAAGATGGTTGGGTGAGTTTATCGGGGGATTATACAGTATTAGGAAATGGACAAAGTGCTCAACCAGCAGGAGAATCAGGTTATGACGGTTCACAGGTTAACTGGGTTACAGAACGCATCGATTTAGATCAATTGGGGGGGCATACTCCTATAAGTTTTCGGTTTATTTTAACCAGTGATAACTATGTAGAAGAAGATGGATTTTATTTTGATAATTTTAGTATTTCTGGATTTAGTTCCGAAACACTTGGGAATCTTGTTCCGGATCTGTCTATCGATATTTATGATTTATTATCTTTAGCAAATTTGATTATGGAGGATGATAATCCAACAATTTATCAACTTTCGGTAGGAGATTTAGATGGGAATGGAACATTAGATGTTTCTGATCTAACATTACTTGTTTCAATGATTATGGAGATAGAATGAAAAAAATATTAATTCTTTTAACACTTTCAGTGGGTTTCAGTGGCGAAATAAATTTATCTCAATTTTCTCCCGGTTTTAGAGAAAACGGACTTATTAAAACATGGGTATACTTTCAAGATAAAATGGGATCACCTATTATTGCATTGGATGAGATGAGAAAAAATCAGCGTCAAGCGGTAGGGCTATCATCAGAGCCTACTTTCTATGATCAGAAAATTTCTCCAAATTATATGCATCAGCTAAATGAATTAGGAATTAATATTATTCATCAGAGTCGGTGGCTTAATGCTGTTTCCGTATTAGTAACCCCTGCTGAGCTAAATCAGTTAAACAATCTTGTTTTTGTAAAAAAAATAGAACCTGTCTATTTTTACCATAGAGAGAAATTAGGTTTAAGTGGAGAAGTAGCTCAACCCAATTCGAGTCGTGACGATTCATTGGATTATGGATATGCACAAGATCAGATAGAACAAATCAATGTTCATATGGCACACCAAAATGGATATTATGGACAAGGTATTCGCGTTCTAGTTATGGATACTGGATTTGATTTGAGCCATTCTGTTTTTGATTCACTTACACTCATTGCCCAGCATGATTTTATTAACGATGATAATTTTACAGGCAATGAAACAGATGATGAAAATTATTATAACCAAGATTTTCATGGAACAGCTGTTTTGTCTGTCATGGCTGGCAATCAGCCAGGTTCTTTAATTGGGCCTGCATTTAAATCAGAATATTTATTGGCCAAGACAGAAATGGTTGAGCAAGAAATCCAAGGTGAAGAAGATAATTATGTCGCTGGCCTAGAATGGGGAGAAGAAAATGGGGCGCAGGTGGTTTCCACATCTCTTGGGTATCTTGATTGGTATACATATGAAGATTTAGATGGTAATACAGCTGTTACAACAAATGCGATCGATATTGCCGTTGGATTGGGTTTGACATGCGTTACAGCTGCTGGTAACGAAGGAAATTCTTCATGGTATTATATTATTTCACCTGCCGATGCGGATTCTGTGATTGCTGTTGGCGCTGTCAATGTGAATGATGTACTGGCTACTTTTAGTTCTCATGGCCCGACATTTGATGGGCGAATTAAACCGGAAGTTTGTGCGCGAGGTGTATCCACCTGGGGAATCGATCCTGGAACAAATGGGTACCGTACTTTAAATGGAACATCTTTAGCCACACCCCTTGTAGGTGGTGCAGTCGCCGTTATCAAAAGTGCTCACCCTGATTGGGCGCCTATGACACTTCGCTCTGCTTTATTAATGTCCGCGGATAATCATTCCAATCCTAATAATAGTTATGGATATGGTATTATCGATACATGGGGAGCTATAAACTTTCCTATATCATCCACAGACGGATTCGTTCATCCTTCGGGTTTTAATCTTTTGTCAAATTACCCAAATCCATTCAACCCAATCACCACGATCCGGTTTGATTTGGTAGAGACATGGCATGTTGGAAATCCCGCTGTAAGCGGGGCCACGTCTCTACGTATATTTGACATAACCGGGCGTGTTGTTGATGTTTTGGTGAATGGAAATTTGAATCCTGGACAACACGAAATTCAATGGAATGCATCCCAAAATGGAAGTGGCATATATTTTGTTCAATTACAAACTGAGAATAGATCAATAACGAATAAAATGATTTATTTGAAATAAAATATCTGATCGATTTACCTTGCTCTATAGTCATAAGCAGGTATAAAATATCCCTCGCCCAAAACGAGTCATGATAAACACAACTATAAAAATGATATTGCAAACCATCCTTATCTTTGGATTTGGATTTGGATTTGCCCTTGGTGAGGAGACTGTACTGAAAAATAACTTCGTGGATTTAGATATTCAAGAAGGGCAAGGATCATTATTGTTGTCTTGGAACGTTCCTGATACACTTTCAATAGCCGAAATACGACTATTTTCTAAAACATCCTATTATGATGATTTTACCCATTATGAAATCGTTGAGCAGGGAAAAAGAAAATATTTAGATACTTCCTGTGAAGAAAAAGAGCGATATTTTTATTATATTGAATTAATCGATTTGTTCGGCAGAACGATCACAAGTGATATTAATCACCCGACGTTTGGAACGTGCTTACAAAAAGAATCTAATCCATTTATTGATGAGATTGATCCTGATAGATTGGAAACTCTTTTTAAACTAAAACAGGTGAAAATGATTCATTCACTTATGCCTAATCTTGATTCAGAAATAATATCATCTTTGGTAGATTTATTTTATCGGAAATCATTAAATGATTTTGCTTGGTGTGAAAATTTATTACTAAGTGATTTACCAAATATTGAAAATGATTTTTTAACGATTCATTCCTATTACACTAATATTCAATTCTCGGATTCCATTCATATTTATAAGGAATATCTTCAAAATGAATTCTTCCTAATTGGGGAAGAATGGAATGTTCTTGAGAAAGAAATTGAATCAAGAGTGATGAATAATATGAACCAATTATTGGATCAATATATCAATAATTTAGATTTTCTTCACACTGTCGATGCCATTCGAATTGTTCAAAAGAATCAATTTGATAACAATAATTATGTATCATTACTTGTTATTCGAGAACAAGATATTTCATGGGATGAATTATATTTATTGAATGGGGACACTTATATTAATATTTTAAAACCTGAAGAACGGGAACCAAATCAACTTATAGAAGTGATGATACCGACAGATTGGACATCTGCTACTTTAGTCCATAATGGGGAGTGGGTTCAAAATATTCGATTTATACCAGATGTTCATAAAATGTCCATTTCATTAATGAACGAATATTTTATTCCAGACAATGATCAAGTTTGGAAAGTGGCAATTGAGAAGCCATCGAGTACCTTAAATGAAATCCATTATGCAAATAATATTTTGCAATTCGAAATTATGAGTCATACAGATCAGTTTGAATCTTATACATTATGGTCCAATAATGACATATTGTTTGAATGGAGCCCACCATTATCCGCAGAACCGGTCTTTATAGATACATCTTTGATCATTTCAAATATAGATTCGGCGGATATTCAATGGATTCGATGGTGTCGAAATACGAATCAAGATTTATGGAAGAATTTTGAATGGATTCCTATCGATATATCCCAAGAGATTCATTTAGAAAAATTACCTGATGGCGGCCAATGGGAAGAAACGTCCAATTTCTCATTGGGGAAAAGCAATACATCTGAAAATCTTTTTGAGAGCGAATCACTGATACCGGAAATATTTGTATTATATCAAAATTACCCTAATCCCTTTAACTCGGAAACGCGTATTTCATTTGATCTATTGGAAAATGCCACTGTATCATTATTTATTTTTGATGCGAATGGTCGTATCATAGATCAATTTGTTGAATCTGAATTTTTACAATCGGGAGCCTATAATTTTTCATGGAATGCAACAGGACATCCAACGGGGATTTACTTCTTTACGATTCAAACAATGGTAAATGGATTGGCTCCAGTTACTTTTAGTCGTAAAATGATTTACTTAAAATAAAATTTCTCTTTTTATTTTCTTCCTATGGGATAAACCATAACTTTAGCCACTGGATATGAAGATACCCCGAAAGATCTCGACCCTTTTACCCGTGTTATTCCTATGGATAGGATGCGCAACACACCCAACTATATCTCCTGAGCTTGCTCCTGTAGGTAAAACGACATGGGGTTATACATTAGCTGTTGAAAATGCTATTCCTATGGTATGGTTTAGAAGAGGCTTATCTGATAAAAGCGATATTGGGTTTCGAATTGGGTTTCCGCTATACGGAACGGGTATAGACTACACACGAATTGTGATGCAAAAAGACAAAAAGTGGGATGCTATAAATTTAAGTTTTGCCTTAAATCCTAATAAAAATATGGATTTCACTTATTACAAATTTAAAAAGAAGTTAGTTACACGCACACGACCTGTAAAAAAGAAAGTAGAAATGCTTAAATGGAAGGGTTTCAAATTCATGTATATTCCACAAAATGGCATTCGTGGAACCAGTTTAAGATTTGGGCTCCTTATGGGAGGAAAGCCAAGTAAAAGAATCGGATATGAAATTGGTTATTATCATGATTTTGCATCCATGCCATTCTCCGAAATCCTAAACTTTAGTTGGGATCCAACAAGTCCCGAAGTTCAAGAACTTTGGGGAAGTAGCTATGAAGATTATCCCGTATCTCGTGGTGGCATGCCGTCTGAATACTCTAGGGCAACAGGATTATCGTTTCAAGTCATGTTTTATTTAGGTGGTTTTAAAGAAAAAAAATATTTACCTGAATGACCCAAACACTTTTTAGAGATGCACTTCTAAAAGGAGACACTCAATCCATTTATGCTACGATTCAAGGAATTGGCGAATCGCCACAAAATGTTGTTCCCTGTTTAAGTGATTTATTTGATGTAGCTGTATCTATAGAATGGAATAGCCAACCATCAGATCATCCAATTATTGTCTTAAATAGTATAAAAAACTTGATAAGTGATGTTAAGGAAACCCCATCCTTACCTTTAATTGAGTTTGCGATAGAATGTGTCCAGAACAGATCTTATCGGAAGAATGATCATGCTATTTTAGATGGAATACAGATAGACCAATCGGTATTTGTAAGCGATGTACAAGATGCACTTATTGAAGGCAATCCTAATATCGTTCAACCAACAGCACACTTATATTTAGCATCGGATCGATCGCAAAGTATTTTAGAGGTTATAGCAGAAATTCTATTACGTGATTATAAAACCTTTGGGTTATTGACATTTCATTTAATGCGTGCATTTGCTTTTCAAGAAAAAAAAGAATCACTATGGTCCTTTATTCTCACATTAATATACCAATCAAAAAGTCGATCTTTTAATCATCCTGCACCAGATCAAAATGGAGATGTCACTGATAAAATAGCGATAATCATCCATCAAAATGATACGGGAAATATTAATCGGTATTCTACCATGTTGCGATTCTGGAATAGTGAATATGTGAGAGTGAATCAAATTAAAAATGAAATTTTAGAAGAATTAAATTCATTGAATATGAAAGTTTGACTGAAATGTCAAAATCGTCGAACCATTGGATTTGTGAAGGCCCCAATTATTGGAATAATCAATTCATCGTAAGTGCAGAAAAAGTCATTCAATCGAATAGTCAGTTAGAAGAAAAAATGAAAAAAATAGTAACGTTAGAATCTCTCCGAACAATCGGTAAAATATGTGATAAACATTTGTTGCCATACTTGGGCGATAAAATAGAAAAGGTCACATCATGAAAATTGGATCATTTGAACTTTATAGTATTGAGACGAGTGAATTTGGATTAGATGGAGGTGCTATGTTTGGTATTATTCCAAAAACGCTTTGGAATAAACAGATTCAAGCAGATAATCAAAATAGAATTCCAATGGTTACCCGTTCATTGCTTCTTGTGAGTAAAGATAAAAAAATTCTTATTGATACGGGGAATGGGACCAAGTGGACGGATAAGTTGAAACAGATTTACAATATTAATACCGATAGATATAATATAGAATCAGGATTGGCAAAACTACATATTAAAACGGACGATATTACAGATGTTATTTGCTCGCACTTGCATTTTGACCACGTAGGTGGAAATACAAAAATCGAAGATGGAAAAATTGTTCCGACATTTTCGAATGCGCACTATTGGGTTTCAGAACAAAATTGGCAGTTGGCAAATAATCCTACCCAAAAGGATAAAGGAAGTTTTATGAGTCATGATTGGAATGTTCTGGAAGAAAATGGAATGATTAAAATTGTTAACGGTAATGAGCCTTTTATAGATGGAATCGAATTTATCTATACGCATGGACATACAAGCGGTTTACTTCATCCCATTATTTCGGACGGAAATAATACACTCATTTTTGGTGCTGATTTATTCCCGACTTCAACCCATATTCCTGTTCCGTGGGTGATGGCATATGATATTAATCCAGTTAAAACTGTTGAAGAGAAAATAGCCTTATTACCCAAAATGGTTAATGAAAATTGGATTTTATTTTTTGAACATGATCAACATATTCAGGCTGGAACTATTAAACAAGTAGGTAAACATTTTCAGTTAAAGGATACAGTAAACATAAGTGACTGAACAAGAAGAAATTCGACGGTTGTTTAAGAAAGGATTAGCGTTATATCAAAAAGGATCCTTTTTTGATGCCCATGAAGAATGGGAAACTTTATGGACTGATTATTATTTACCGGACCGTCTATTTATTCAAGGGTTAATTCAACTATCTGTTAGTTTTGTTCATTTATCAAACGACAATATGATTGGCGCAAAAAGTCTTTTAAACAAATGTAAGAAAAAATTTAATAATTTCAGCGGGATATGCAGGGGAATAAATGTGGATTTGCTCAATCAAGAATTACTCATACTGAGTTTGGCATATCAATCGCTTGAATCAAATCAATCTTTTAACTGGAACCTCGTTCCAAAATTAAGGGCATAAATGGCACATATATTATTATTCGTAAGAGACTTTGAATTAGGGACAAAATTATCTAGTGTATGTACAGATTTAGACCATTCTGTTGAATTTACAGATGAAAAGTCGGATCCTCGAGAGTTTGCAGAAACAGCTAAAATGGCTATAGTGGACTTAGATGACAAATTATTTTCATCCATAGGTCTTATGGCCGAATTGAGTCGTTATGAATTGAAAGTAGTCGGTTTTATGAATCAAGTAAATAATAAAGATCAATCTCGGCTTAAAAAAGCGGGATGTGAAATGATTTTACCTCGATCATCTTTAGTGAAAAATTTGCCAACTTTAATGGATGAATTGTTAGATTGAGAGAAGGTAAACAAAAAAAGCTAAGGCGGGCATTAGATGTTTTAAGCATTTTAGAACAAACCTACCCAGATGCCAAATGTTCATTACATTATACATCGACGCATGAATTATTAATTGCAACCATCTTATCTGCTCAATGCACAGATAAACGTGTGAATCAAGTTACACCTGCATTATTTGAAAAGTATCCCACAATAGAATCATTTGCTAGATCGGATATAAATGAGTTATCAAAGGATATTCATTCCTGTGGATATCATAATCAAAAATCAAAAAGTATTCAAGGTTCCGCTCTCACAATTCTTAATGAATATCAAGGTGATGTCCCAAATTCAATGGAAGATTTAGTGTCACTACCGGGTGTTGGTAGGAAAACAGCTAATTGTGTATTAGGCGAATGTTTTAATGTGCCTTCGATGGTGATTGATACCCATATGGTTCGTATCATGAATTTGCTAAAATTTGTTCAATCGAAAGATCCAAAAATAATCGAATTAGAACTCATGGTATTATTCCCAGAAGAGAAATGGATTAAGTTGACGCACTTAATTATCGATCATGGCCGCGCTGTATGTATTGCGAGGAGACCTCAATGCCATACATGCGGTATTGCCCCTTTTTGTCCATCAAATCAAAATTAATATAATGACGACGAGCATTACCCCAAAAAATCGTATTAACCCATTTCTAGCAGATGGATTATTTCTCAGTTTGAATGAAGAAATGCAGCTATTTATAGAAGAAATATCAAACCACCATCGTCTTACCTATCAACAAACGCGACAAACGATTGACATGGCGATTGATTTTTCAATGTGGGATGAAGAATACAAAGAAATATGGATTGAATCAGGAGTAGGTATAAGCGGGAAAAAAGTATTTCAAAATGTAAGAAATGCTTGGCATAGTTTAAAACAAAATGCCACGGAATATCAGGGTCAAATAAAGAGGCCGAAGGGTGAGATTAGAAAAGTAGCGTCACATTCAGATCAAAATGAAATATTAGGAATGTGCCCTGTTGCATCCGAAAAAACAGTATGTTGTAATTTAATGACAGTCGATGCGGCACAAGGTTGTGGCTTAGGATGTAGTTATTGTAGTATTCAAACTTTTTACGAGGATGGTGCAATCTTGGTGGATAGTAACCTTAGGGAGAAATTAGATTCAATTCAATTAGATGTTTCTAAAAATTACCATATTGGATCTGGCCAATCATCCGATTCGTTGGCCGTGGGAAATAAAAATGGGATTATTGATGCTCAACTTGATTTTGCCAGAAAAAATCCAAATATTATTTTTGAATTCAAAACGAAAACGAAAAATATTTCATCTTTATTGGATGTGGATGTCCCGGGAAATGTATTTGTATGTTGGTCATTAAATCCAGACGAAATTATTGATCATGAAGAACATGGGACAGCACGATTGAACCAACGTATTTCTTCAGCAAGATTATTGGCCGATAAAGGAATAATTGTTGGTTTTCATTTTCACCCTTTATTCTATTATCAGGGCTGGGAAAAGGGATACAAAGGAATTGTGGATATAATTTTATCAACATTTTTACCGGAAGAAATTGGCATGATTTCATTCGGAACCTTAACCTATATTAAGCCTGCTATTAAACGAATGAGAGTTGCCGGTTTCAAGAGTAAAGCACTTCAAATGCCCCTTGTGGAAGCGGCTGGAAAATATTCATATCCTATGGAAATTAAAGAAAAGATATTTGGAAAAGTTTTTTCCTATTTTGCCTCATGGCATGAGCACGTTTTCTTTTATTTTTGCATGGAAGATAAACAATTATGGAAATCTGTTTTTGGGTCATATTATAAATCAAATGACCTTTTTGAAGATGCGCTTTTCAGAAGCGTTAAAAACAAAATGATACATCGGAGAATCGTATAATTGCTTAAACGTATAGCAACTTATAGCCCAAACATTCGTGTTTATAAAGTTGATGAATCAATTGTGAAACCGGACAATATTCAAAAACAATTTTCCAATATTAAGGATGGATTCACCTTTTCACATTTTATCAATGGAAGATGGGAAAATATATACGTTCATTTATCCGATGTGCCTGATATAGGTCCATTATTATTGTCAGCAGCTCGGGAAGCAGGGTTACAATTTGATAAAAAGTTGATTATCCCTAATCGTTTATTGGGATTAAAAGACGATGCTTTTTGGTTTAACGTAGCTGAGCCGGGGCAATCAACGGGTTGGCATGACCATCATCAATATGCAGATGCGTCAGGTGTTTATTATGTAAATATACCAAATGATTCTGGGAATATATTTTTCAAACAATTAGATGGCACTGAATTAGAAATTGAATCAAGGACGGGAAATCTTATCCTATTTCCATCTAAATTAAAACATAGAGTTGGGAAAAATTTTAGTTCAGAAAAACGTATATCACTGGCGTTTAATTTATTCACTCTGCCGCTAAAACAAATTTCGTCTCAAAATTGGCATGATGAATCAAGCGGATTAAAACGCTATTATTAATCCGGCGGATGATAGTCGCCTGCCTGTTCGTAGTGGAACGCAGACAGGTAAGTAATTTTGATTTTATTCCCTTACGTATCCCCAGAACCTTTTTATTCCCCCATTGTGGGGGATGCAAGGGGGTCTCAATAAATGGGCAAAGGGGGATTTATGGGGGTTATAAATAATGAAAGAAAATAAAAATTACGATTAACCATCGCCACAGTAATATTAGAGAGTAACCACATGATGAAAGGATTTAGATTGAAAAAATATATCATTATAATGAGCATCTGCATTGGCTCAATGCTGTCAGGGCAAATCGATTATTATTCTGAAATTGAACCCATTTTAACTGGAAGTTGTGGCGGATGTCATACTACTGGAAATTCAAGCGGATTTAATTTGGCCAGTTATTCAAGTTTGATGACAACGGGGAATCATGGACCTGTTATTATTCCATTTGACAGTGAAAACAGTATTATTATTCAAAAGCTTAATTCGGATCCGCCATTTGGAAATCAAATGCCACCAACGGGACCCCTTCCATTTGAAACGATTGATTTTTTAGCACAATGGATTAATGAGGGTGCTTTAGAGTACCCAGAAGTCGATACATTATTTCCACCCGCTCTCGTAATAAATGAATTTCTCGCAAAAAATGACTCATGCTGTACGGATGAGAATGGAGAATATGATGATTACATTGAAATATTTAATGCAGGAGATTCAACAATCGTTCTTGATGGGATGTTTTTGACGGATGATTTGAGTGACCCTACAAAATTTAGGATTCCTTTTTCAATTAATGATTCAGCCAATTATTATATAGCCTCAGGAGAATTCGTCTTATTTTGGGCAGATGATGATTCAATACAGGGAATAAACCATTTGAATTTTAAACTATCGGGCTCTGGGGAACAAATTGGACTCTTTATGCATGACGGAGAGACAGCAATTGATACATTAAATTATAACGTTCAATTTTCAGATGTGTCATTCGGTAGATTTCCTGATGGATCTGATACATGGATTTATGCGAACCCTTCACCTGGAATATCAAATGTGAATGTATTAGGTATTGGTGCCACAATTCTAAATCCTACGTCAATAACATTATATCCTAATTCCCCAAATCCATTTAACCCAACTACGACGTTTCGATTCTCAGTTCAATCTGACCAGGATGTTTCGCTCATGATATTTGATTTGAATGGACGGTTTGTAGAAATGATTACTCAAACACATTTTTCACCAGGTGATTATGAATTTTCTTGGAACGCAAGTCTGAATCCAAATGGTATTTATTTTGTTCGGTTAATTGCTGGCGGACAAGTGAAAACTCAAAAGGTATTATACCTAAAATAAAATATGCATATTCTTGCAGTAATTAGTCTTTTCATTATTACATCATGGGTGGGGTATGGAATTTATAGTAATCGGCAAGTTGGAATGGAATTAAAGGGCGTTTTGTGGTTCGCTCTCATTTTTTCCACTTGGTATAATGTAAATCATAATCCACATCTTGTTTTATGGTTATGTAATATAACCTGTTTGATTGCCATTTATTTGACCGTGAGATTTCATCAGAGATTATTTGATATTTTCTTTTTTTTAGTATGGTCAGGAGATTTATTTACTTTATTGATAATAGATAATCCTGTTTGCCCTCCATTAAAAACTGCATCCATTTATTGGTTAGCATTTTACTTAAAGCATGTTGGCCCAATATTGTTCACTCTTTATTTGATTATTAGAAAAAATAAAAGGGTTAGAAAAACAGGGCTGAAGGATGCTTTATCATTCATGTTTTCTTATGCAATTATCATATTTATTTATGATATAATGTTTAACCAAAATATATTAGATTTAATGGAACCTACATTGGATATTGAACGTATGTTTGGACCATGGCCGATTTATGTGATTGTTAATATTTTATTGGCAATTCTATGGTTTTGGGGAATTCAAGTTGTTGGAATGCGAATTGGAATAGTTAAAAAATGACTGTTGTGAGAGTGGGCTTGCCCCATTACATTCCGGGGTTCATTTTTAAAAAGAAAGGAATATAAATGAAAAAAATTATTGCAGCGGTTCTTATCGGAACCTTTAGTATTGTTGTTATAAGTGCGATGAATCAACCCGAGGGAAGCACAAAAGCATCAACAGAATGTGCAAAACAGGGAAAACCGGGTTGTGAAAAGAAAGCAGGTTTTGCTTCAGGTAAATGTAGCTCTAAGGATGGACATGCATCTGATAAAGCATGTGACAAAAAAGGTAATTATTCTTCTAAAGAAGGATGCTCAAAAGGCAGTCATGCATTTGCTAAAGGATGTGATAAACAAGGGAAAGCAGGATGTGACAAAAAAGGTGGATCCGCACATAAGGACTGTGCTTCTAAAGGATCATCCGATTGTGCAAAAAAAGGAAAAGCTGGTTGTGATAAAAAATCAGATTATGCCCACGGAAAATGCGCATCAAAATCATCTGCTGATTGTGCGAAATCAAAATCCCATAGTAAATCAGAGAAATGTGGATCGGATTGCACTAAACCATGTTGCAATAAAGCATGATTAGTTAAAAAGTAACTTTTTAAAGGGTAACTTTTGTTACCCTTTTTTTATGCCCAATAATATCCAATTAACACTTAATCAGCGAATAAAGATTATATTACCCTTCTGGGTTTTGATCATTGGGTATTTTATTATTTTAGAATGGGTTGAATCAATACCACCTACAGATTGGATTGGCTGGATCGATCCATTCATTCCTTTTGTTTGGTGGATGATTATTCCATATTATTTACATTATATAGGATTAATTCTTCCTCCTTTATTACTTAAGGATAAAAGAAAATTAAAACGATTAACAGAAACGAGTATTCTTATTACTTTGGTCTGTTATATCAGTTTTATTTTATGGCCCATAAATGCGAAGGCTGTATGGAATGATATAGAACCAAACCATCTAGATTTTCTTTATTCTATCCTTATGAAAAATGGATGGGATCAAAATTCATTTCCTTCAATGCATGTTGCTATTTCTGGTTTATTCATGTGGGTTTTTGCCTTTGAATTCCCTAGAATGAAATGGGGTTTTTATATGATTGGGTTTTTTATATTTTTATCAACATTTTTAATTAAACAACATTTTATAATTGATTCCATTGCAGGTATTATTTTAGCTTATGCGGGATTCAAATATTGGATTAAAAAGGGTAAATTCTGTCATGAATGAAAAGATTATTATTAGAACACTTGTATTAATATTTGTAGGAATCATCCTTTATTTCTATGTAGGTATATGGTTCACTCATTTATAAAGATAAGATTGCTTGGACTCGCACTTTTACTATCTTTAGGTTGGTCGGCACCGAATAATATCCATCAAAAAATAGATGACCCTTGGTTGGGTTTTGTTAAAGTTCAACATTTCACATTTAGTTGTTTAATGACTTTAAGCTCTCAATATATTCTGGTAAATAAATATAATATGGCAGAAAATGAAGCTGCTCTTTATTCTGCATCCTCCAGTTTATTCATAGGTATTGAGAAAGAAATATTGGATAAAAAAAAGCCAAAACGTTTTTTTAGCCGTAGAGATTTAGTTGCCGATATTTTGGGTATTGGTTTTGCCCTTATTTTAATAAATCTACCGAGTAGCTAATGAAAAAAATTCTCATTCTTATTTTTGGCATGGGCGTTGCGGCCACAATTGTTATTGTGCTGGATCAAGTATTTTCCATACCTGACGAAATTTCTGGGATTCTATATTTTATTTCAATTGGTGTAGCTGCATCATCCATTTTAAATTATTATAAAGAATGAAGATGATGCACTAATATGAAATATGGAATTATTATTATCTCAATGATCGGAGTAGTTTGGGTTTTAACAGCACAGGGGAAAACCCCAACTAAGCATGAAAAAATAAAGGAAAACCAAATGTCCAAATCGAATACAGAATGGAAAGAAATATTAACAGAAGAACAATACCAAATTCTTCGGGAAAAAGGAACAGAAAGGGCATTCACTGGGAAATATGATAAACATTATGAGAACGGTGATTATGTTTGTGCAGGTTGTGGTGAAATCCTTTATTCATCTGAGACAAAGTATGATTCTGGTTGTGGGTGGCCAGCCTTTAGCGATGGCATTGATGGAAAAATTAATCAAACGGAAGATTATTCTTTTGGAATGATTAGAACGGAAATTACCTGTGCGAATTGTGGGGGTCATTTAGGCCACATCTTTAATGATGGCCCGCAGCCAACAGGTATTCGACATTGTGTTAATTCGGCCTCTTTAAATTTTAAACCGAAAGGTGATTAATCATGAAGCAAGGTATTGTAAAAGAATATGATCGAACTAAAGGATTTGGTTTTGTTACATCGGATGATGGTGAAGATTATTTTGTTCATGTAAGTGGACTCCGTGAGCATCTAAAGCAACAGGGATTACGAGTAGGGCAACGTGTATCATTTGATATTGATTTTGGGATGAAAGGAGATAAGGCGATTAATGTTCGTTTGGGATAATCTCTTTATTTTAATAATGTCACTTTTTGAGTGAGAGCTGTTCCTTCAACATCCACTTGTATAAAATATAATCCACTGGCTAACTCTTGGCCCGAAAAAAGTTTAGATGTCAAAGCGAGTTGAGTGGCTATATCCGAATTTGGATAGTCGACTGTTGTTGATCCATTCATGGCTGAATCATATATCACACCGGAGTATTCAAATGTATTCATATCAACCCCCCGAATAAAAGATAATTCATTTCCTCCAAAAGATTCGGGCGGAGGATCATTCTCGCTAGGGACATAATTTCCTGTGACAATTTGATACATCACTTCAGGATCAAAAACCATATTCCCCGCATTGGTTTCTTCCATTTGAAATTCTAAAAGATTTGCACTGTTAAATTGTATGGCCAATTGGAATTTAAATGGGATACTTTATTTTTCTCAACTAAGTCAATGCCTAGAAATGATCTACGTGATATTCGTTTTCCAGTCATAAGGTTAATTTAGTCATTATTTAGTGATAGACGCTTGAGACTAATAAAGGTTAAGTGTTTTTTGAAATAAAGGTTTTAATCTCCTTTATGGCAGATAATCTAATTTTATGAGCCCCTTTATAATATATGAGTTTAGAAGAATATCCCGCATTGTGTAAAAGGTTTTGCATATGTTGACTTCCTTCTGGTTTCACAATTTCATCTTCATTACCATGAAGAATTAAAAAAGGCGTATTATTTGTTTTTGTGAAAGACTTTGATTCAAAATGACGTTTTTCAGGAATAAATCCAGCTATTGGAATTGACCCGCCAAACGTATTATTTTGGCTAACAATATAGTGAAAGGTAAAAACAGCCCCTTGAGAAAATCCTAAAATAAATATATTATCAGAAGAAAATGATTCCATTGCTTTCGAAATGGTTGCTTCCAAACGCGTAAAAGAAAGATCGAATTCCCACCCTGTTTCGTGACTCCCACCATACCAGGAATATCCACTGTCTTCTGCATCGTATGGGCCTTGTGGAAAAAACCATGTTATATATTTTTCACCAATAGATTTAGATAGGGGTTGCATGGATAATGCGTCTCCTTGCCATCCATGAATAGCAATAATAGCAATGGGTTTACTCATATTGAGAACAACAACAGTCATCCACGATAGTGGCTGTGGTAAATCCTTCTTCGTCTAATTGTGCCCGAATACAGGCGCCAACATCTGTTGCTATATTAATATCAGCTAGTGGTGCTATATCCTCTAATGTGACCGTTTGATAAATAAATCCATCTAGAATACCTCCCCCACAATCTCCACATTCGGTATCTTCTGAACCGCAGCCTATAAATAATGAAGATATGATGATTAAAGGTATTAGTTGCTTCATTTTTCGTCCTTACGATCCATTGGATCTGTTATTTTCATATTGGGCCATTTGTAGTATAAAATCTTGTTCACTTTCAGCTTGAAGTAAGGAGCTGATCAAAATATTTTCTTCCAAAGTAATTGTAGGTTGATTCCCATAATCGTGACCGGGATAAATTAAGGTATCTGGCGGAAGGGTCAAAATATGTTGATAAACAGATTGAAATAAATCTTGAATATTACTTCCAGCACTTATAACGCGACCCGTACGACCAACAAAAAGTGTATCCCCAGTAAATAAAACATTCTCTAACTGTAAACAGATGGAATCCGGGTAATGCCCAGGTGTAAAAATTATTTTGAATGTTAATTGGCCCATTTTGATATTTTCATTTCCATGGACAAAATGAGTTTGATTCGAAGTCACTATTTTCTGTCCTAAATGATGTGCAATAACAATTGTTTTTGGGCTCATTTGTAAATATTCATTCAAAAATGAAATGTGATCGCCATGAGTATGTGTGATGAAAATCGCAGATAATCCATTGCGGATAAAGGGTTTAAAGGTATCATATGGCAGAGCAGGATCGATGATACATTGAAATCCAGTCTGTAGGCATGTAATCAGATAGGAAAAATTATCGTCATATCCACCCTTAGCGGAACGAATAGAAAAATCTTTCGTTGAATTCATACAATTCTTTCAGTTTTAATTCGCACACTCATTGGATTGGTGCTTAAAATTAGGGGAATCAAATTGATATTTGAACAAAGAAACAGATCATTACGGAGGTTATAATGCAATCAAAACAATTAGGCTGGTATCTCATATTTGGAGGATTAGTCATTTTTCTCATCAAATTTATAGGTGCAATATTTTCTTTTATCGCTGGACATCCTATTCTCGGACTTGCTTTTATTGCAATTATAGCCGGCGCAGGCCTTCTTTTATATGATATGAGTAAAAAAGAAGCGTAATATCGCCAGCTGAAATTTGGGTAATTCTAAATTTTAGATAGTCATTAAAAAAAATATAAGGATAAACAATGCGATTAAAATTAGCAACTATTGTCATTTTTGGTAGTCTTATGGTTGGTTGTGGTGGCGGAGGCCATCAAGAAACCAGCACATTAACTACAGAATCAGATTCTCTAAGCTATACACTTGGTATGGACATAGGTGAAAATTTCAAACGAGAAATGATTGATTTGGATTATGATGTATTTTTCACTGGTATTAAACATGGTTTTAGTGATGCTGAAGTTATGTTGACAAAAGATGAGCGAAACCAAACGATTCGTAAATTCCAAAAAACACTTCGTGAAAACCAAAAAGCAAAAGCAGAAAAAAATATAGTACTCGGGAAAGAGTTTTTAGATGCAAATAAAACAAAAGAAGGCGTTCAAGAAACTCCAACCGGATTACAATATAAAGTTATTCGCGAAGGGAATGGTGCTTCACCAACTGCTTCAGATAAAGTGAAAGTACATTATAGCGGAAAATTGATTGATGGAACTGAATTTGATAGTTCTTATAGCCGTGGAGAACCTGCTACTTTTGGAGTAGGAGGCGTTATTAAAGGCTGGAAAGAAGGGATTCAACTCATGAAAGTGGGTGCGAAATTTGAATTTTATATTCCTTCAAATCTTGCATATGGTCCTCGACCAAGTGCAACAATCCCTGCAAATAGTACACTTGTTTTTGAAGTGGAATTATTAGAAATACTTAAATAAGAGAAAACTCATTATAGTAAAAAGCCTCATGGTGACATGGGGCTTTTTTTTAACAATATATAGAGAAATGATGGAAATACATCATTAACTATTATACAATTAGATTAATACAATACATCTTGTTATGAGTTATCGTTTTGGGAAATTAGAAGAAATGAAACGATGGGGTCGCAATGGGAAAAAATCTAAAAAAGGTGGCGGTATGATGGATATGGATTTATGATTTTACACAAGAATAAAATGTAATAATATTTACGGTTTTAAAAAATCAAACAGCGGATTCCTAAAACGAAATCCGCTGTCCCCTTTCTTGTCCAGCTTTCACTAGAGAAGAGTAAACGGTTTATTTAAGTAAAATCATTTTTTGACTTAGAATATCTAAGTCGGACTCGAGAATACATATATATACACCACTCGCCATTGAAGTCCCTTCTTCATTGATGCCCGTCCACTGAATAGTGTGAAATCCTGGTGTGAATGGGCGATTAGCCAATTCTAAAATGTGGTTACCTTTGATATCTAATATAGAAATTTTCACCGTCTGATGTTTGGGTGTATTAAAAGAAATAAGTGTAACAGGATTAAATGGATTTGGATAATTTTTTGATAAGCTTAATGCGTTAACCACAGGAAATGGATCAATACTCACAGGTTGTTGTATAGATAAAAATGTATATTGATTTCCGAATACAGATGGATCATAAATACCACCAGCATCAGGCGAGGGGGAACCATAAGAAAAATCTAAATTAATCGAAAATTCATTATTTTCAGATGCGTCCCAGAATAGGACTTCAATTTGATTCCCTTCTATAAACCCAGGATAGTTTAATCCACTATTAATACAATCTTCCACATGACCATAAATTGGGATTATGATTGGATCGCCTGTCCACACACCGGCGCCCACAAGAACCTCATCTTGATAGGTGTCATCACAGTCACCTAATCCGGGAATACCGAAATTATCCAATATCCCAATTTCATCTCCAATATCACCCGATTCAACTGCATCAATTATAATATGTTGAATAATACCTTGGTCCGTTTCAAGATGAAAATTTATATAATCATCATAATAGCCATTAAGGACATTTGTAAAATGAACGGGTTCGATATTTTCGAAATCCGAAGGGAGTCCAAAATCAATATTTGGGGTGGTTTCCCCCTCAATAATTGCAATGGTTGAAGCAAGTTCTATATTTTGAACATCGTCAAAGAATTCAAAATAACTAAAATGATGGGAAGATGAATCATGATGAGAATGTTCTGTTATGCTATCTTGGATAAATTGGAAACACATAGCATAATAATCTCCTTCAGATAGTCCCACTGAATAATTCCCCAATGAATCAGTCCAAGCAGATTGCCAAACGCCATGTTCGTCTAATGGTAGGAATTTCAAAAAATGGTTCGATAAGGGGTCACCCGTGATATCTTCATAAACTTGCCCTGAAACAAAGCCGGTCCCTGGCAGGGGAGTTAATGGAATATTTAATACAACGTCAGTCATAATGTCAATTTCATCGATTGAGAAAGTTTGATATCCTGAAAAACTCCAAGCTAATAAGGTATATAGCCCATCATTTAAATTAAGTAATTCATACTGTCCATTACTGTCGGTAAAATCAACATAATGCCTGACACCCATTGAATCGGGAGTCCAATTTAAAAACCATAAGTGAACTCTAACATTTTCTATTCCCTCATTGGTATTTTGATCGAACACTTGACCTGTCAAAGAAGCGGCATGAAGATTCATGCTCAATATGAAAGTGATGAATAATGTTAGAGTTTTTTTCATGTTATTTTCCGATTAATCAACCAGCGCGGAAAAAGGATTCATTCTTCCACGCTGGTTAAATTACTTGCTTATTATTTAGTCAATAGCATCTTCTGAGAAACGGAACCTGATTCAGAAATGAGCGAATAAATATAAACGCCACTGGAAGCAGCTAAACCATTTTGGTTTAGTCCATTCCACGTTACTGAATATGATCCAACAGAATAATGACTATTTGTTAATTCAGCTATTATTTGACCCAAAATGTCATAAATAACAATACGAATATTCTGGCTTTTTTGGAGTGAAAAATCAATAGTCGTACTTGGATTAAATGGATTTGGGTAGTTTGCCATCAATGATACTTCAAAAGGTACAATACCTGTATCAACAGATAAGGGCCCCGTTAACTCAAGGTTGGCTACTGTAATTAATCCTTCTTGCTCAAATATTATTGAGCTTTCATCAAATCCTGTTACAATAGCGACAAGATTGTATGAAGATCCAATATCCAATCCGTCAATAATATAGGCACCAGACATATTTGTTTCGCCTGATCCAACCAATGATCCTTCATTATCATATAACGATAATGTAACACCAGAAATAGGTGCTTCAGATGCATCGGAAATGATGCCACTTACTTGCGCTGTCATAGCGCTATCACCTTGGAATGGAATGCTGAAATTAATGCCACTTGTTTCTAAATCTTCCACAACAGAAACGAGTGTCGCATCTTCGATATTTTGAACATCATCAAAATATTCCATATAAAAGAATGAAGTTGAATCTGAATGATCATCCTGATTATGGCCACCTTCTCTATTTGTAGCAAAACTCAACACATAATAATCACCTTCGGGCGCGAGAATTTCATAATGGCCATTTTCGTCAGTCCATGTGCCTAATTGATATCCGCAACCATATCCTTCGTTACGAATAAGTCGGATAAATGCATTTGCTGGTCCATCCGCATCGTCGTAAGTCACGTCACCCGAAACGGATCCTAATCCTTGTATTGGAGAAAGAGTAATATCGAAAAGAGTTGAATCAACTACTTGAACAGATTCATTGTAAAACTCAAACCCATTTTCGAATACTCTAACAGTCACTTGAGATGAAGGTAAGTTTTCCACGAAGTAATTTCCGTTGGAATCTGTTTCTGATGTATACAGCTGATGACCCCATCCTCCGTGTGATTGAGTGGAATCATTCCGTGGAGCAAAAACACGCACTTCAGCCCCAACAACAACGGACCCCGTTTCACCATTGCTAACAGAGCCATAAAGAGCGCCATCATAATTAATGGATGAAAGGTTGAAGTTGAGTGTAGTATCTTCATCAATTGTAACGCTCATTTCGTCTGAATTATATCCCCAAGCCATCGCTTTGAGATTAAAATCTCCTTCAAGATGGTTTGCAGAATAAAACCCAGTTGAGTCAGCCCACGTCAAACGGGACCAATGACCATTATCATTTTCTTTTTTAATTACAGCATATGGAATACCTTCACCTGTTTCAGAATCTTGAACAATCCCAGAAACAGAATAACCATATTCGGTTAATGAAAAATTGAATGTGGTATCACTAACAATTGAAACACTCGTTTCTTCTGTGTTATAACCCCATGCTCGAATTTTAAGATTGATGTCACCTCGTTTTCAAAAGAATAGTAGCCTGTTGAATCTGTCCACGCTAGTGGGAACCAAAACCCATTAAAACCTTCTTTTTTAATGGAAGCATGCTGAATGCCTTCACCTGTTTCGGCATCCGTTACAAACCCTGATACTTCAAACCAATCACCAGGAGCTGTATATTCGTTTAACGATATATCGAAAGTCATATCTTCATTGAGTTCTATCGATGTGAAAAATCCATCATATCCATCAATAGATGCATAAAGGTTATAGGAGCCTACGGTTAGACTATCAAAGTGATAGAATCCGTCTTCCCCTGCGAATGTATCACCCCAAAACCAATCGGCATGAGTTGAATCTACTAAATGCACAACAATATGTGCATTTTCAATACTATCTCCAGTATTTGCATCTGTTACTACACCACTTAAGGATGCCCCCAGAGCTAGAGTAGAAAAGAGAATTGTAACAGCAGTTAATTGTATTGCTTTTTTCATTTTCTTATTCCTTTTATTGGTTATTCAAAAATCATCTTACAGAGAAAGGAATCCTGCATGGAATAGACTGATTGTTGATATTATGTTTACTCATTTTATTACGTTACTTCAGTAATACTAATTTTTGTGTTTCTACCTGATTGCCCGATTGAAGAGTGAGGATATAAACGCCACTGGCGTAATGACTCGCATTCCATTTAATTGTATGATTTCCTGCTTCTATTTCATCATTAAACAATGATTCCACTAATTGTCCCGAAATATCAAATATTTGGATAGATACCTTGTGGGGCGATTTGACAGAAAAGGGTAGAGTTATTGTAGGGTTAAACGGATTAGGGTATGCTGAATGTAATGTGAATTGTTCCGATAAAAGCTTTGGCGCTTCAATCCCAACCGCCGGTTCACCTACTACCGTAAATTGTCCCATCATGCCTGTTTCTTCGTGAGTTAAAATATGGCAATGATACATATATGGGACTTCCGTATTTGAAAAATCTTCAAATTTTGTGATGAATTTTGCAGTACCATTTTGCGGTGGGACTAAGACTACGTCTTTCCATCCTTGCATATGAGCAGGTGGAGCTTCCCCATTGATTTCTAAAATATTGAATTGAACATCATGAATATGAAACGGATGAGATATTTGAGATTGATTTCTCAATTCCCAAATTTCAACATTATTCAAAGGTATTTCATAGTTTACTACATTAATATCAAATGGTTCTCCATTAAATTGAAAAGGTCCATTCAATGCTCCATTTGGGCCCATGACAGTGGGAGAAAATTGAATAACTCTTGTTTCATCAATCTCATTTGGATCCCATTCATCCACGCTAACAAGTGTAGAAGGAATCGTATAAATAGGGCTGGCGGTTTGTTCGCCAACATGTAAAGAAAGAAGAGGAAAATCTGCTCCATTTAAGTGATTATCTGCATAATACGGTATAGAACTTCCTCCCATACCACCGACTGTTTCAGCACCATAAACACCGTTTGGAATGGATGAACCGTAATTCATAATATGAATCATTTCGCCGACGCGATTTGTCAAATCAACGAGAATTTCATAACGTTCTCCTGGCGATATGAGTAATTCATCTATTTCAACGGGTGCCTCTAATAATCCACCGTCTGTTCCGATAACATAAAAGGTTTCGTGATTATCTAGCCCAACATTAAAAGATCGTTCGGATGCACCATTAAGTAATCGAAATCTAACAACTTGAGCAGGTGCTTCAAGATATGCGTTTATGGTTCCGTTGGTAAATAAAGCCGTATCCAAACCACTTGAATCCATATTGGTTACGATTTGATAATTTTCATTCAAGGTTTTTGTTTGAAAAACAAGTGGAATATCATCTACACCATATTCACGAGGTAAATCCAATAAAGCTTCTTCATCGTCTTTTACAATGACAAATCCTGCAATACCCATTTGAACATGTTCATTTGTTTTATGCATTAAATGAGGATGATACCACATAGTTGACGCATGATCGTTTATAGTGAAATGGGGATTCCAAAGGGTATTGGGTGGAATAGGTGTATGAGGTCCGCCATCGAATTCTGCAGGAACATGCATACCATGCCAATGAATTGTGGTCGTATCTGGAAGTTGATTATTGAAAGTGATGTTAACTTCTTCCCCTTTTTCCATAATAAGAGTTGGCCCCAAAATGGGAAAACTAACGCCCATTGTCTCCGTAAAAACACCGGGATAAAACTCCATTTCACTTACTTGAAGTGTTAGATCAAAATTATTCCCAGTCATTGCTGGAGGTATAATCAGTGGATTTTGCGCATTTATATAGCCGAAGAAGACTATTACTATAATAAACCAATTTTTCATTGATGTTTCCTTTTTGTTGCTATAATTATGTTGCTTCATTATTTAACCGTTTCAAACTTTGAAATAACGCCATTGACTGTTGACGAACCGTGACCGCTCATGCCCGACATCATCATTCTCTTACCATTGCCGTGCATTTCCATTCCTTCTTTCAAGCAAATTGAATACATGACTGAATCCATTAATATGGAGTCAGAATGGAATGTCATCATTGATTGCCCATCATCCCAGTTAAATGTTCCCGAAATAGCATGATCAAAATTGCTAGGCATTTCTTCGAGATTTCCCATGATTAAAGCGAACTTTGATTCGCAAGACATTTCATTCATAGATTCACTGAATTCCACTTTTATTTCTGTCGTTTTCGCAACACCACGACTGCCATTTGAAGGGGATATTGATACTATTTCAGATGATGGGTTATCTTCACAACCAACAGTCCACATACCTAAAATCAGTACGGTAGATAGGCTGGTTATTTTAAATGTGTTTATAATATAATCTCCCTTCATTGTTTATTTTATTATATCAAGGTTAGTTGATTTTTTAATTTCTTTTAATTTATTAGCTGCACCTGCATAACTGATGTTTAAACTTTTTGCACTTTGGCGAATATTTTTATCATTATTCTGGTAGGCGCGTTGGATAATTTTATTTTCGAATAAGGAATTGATTTCAGTCCAAGATAATGGATGGTGAACTTGTATAAGATCATCAATAATATTGAAAGAATCTGAATGATCCTGCAACTTCAGTTTATTTAAAACGTCAAATATAGATCTTTCACTCATTTTTAGTTGTTTTGCTGCATTTCTTTTAGAACCATAAAAATCAATCATATGATTCAATAATCTATATTGAAAAATACTTTTTGATTCAGAAAGTGGTTTCGAGGCTAAAAAATTCCACTCATCTATTTTTTCTTTTCCGCCCATTTGGCTATATTGCCCATATTGTTCCGTAAAAGCGTGATAACCTTTAATTGCTTTCAATGTATCACCGGTACACGGGAAATGGTCTTCTACCATTTTCATAGCAGATTCAAATCCTTTTAAATAATAATTACGACTCAAGTCCAATTGCACATCTTTTTCATAAAGAGTGCCTAAATAATAGTTCAACCCAGTCATGCGATGATAAATGCCGTGTTGAGTTGCAATTGAAAGTGCTTTCGTGAAAGATTGAATGGCTCTTTTATTATCGCCCATACTTAATTCAATAAATCCAATATTTGAGCGAGAAACACATTGAACATAATAATTTAAACTATCCGCTTCAACTTCTTGCAATTGTTTAATAGCTTTTTCTGGTTGTTCCATATGAAAATAGAGCATACCAATATCATGTTCTATGGATGTGGCAATGTGTGCATGCCCATGAGTAACGGCGATTTTGATTCCATCTAAATAACTTTCCATGGCTAATTGATAATCATTTAGTCTTCGGTATGCATTGCCTATTGCTTTAAAATGGTTTGCCTGTGCGATAGATTCATTCTGTGATTGGAAATAGGCAAGTGATCCTTTTAGTAGTGAAAGGACATTATTTTCACCAAGGCGCATCCTGTTTTCTAATTGTCTAAAGTGAGCCATTTTTATTAATGATTCAGATTGGGTTAGTTGGGGTATTTTTTCTAATAGAATTTGAGCATATTCAATATTGCCAGTAATGGATAGAAGAATAGCCATTTCCATGGATAAAAAGGCGTGAGCATCTGATGATTCCATAGAGCTTATTAGCGTATGCGCATGTCCGAGAGCTTGAGCTGTTTTTGAGAGATCGCCAACCCCTTTATAATAACGACTTATCCCAATATATATTATTGCACGGGTTTTGGAATCAGTCTGTCCTTTTAATAATAACTCTAGATTGGTTTTCGTATCGGGGAATGGCGCAAGTTTGAGCTTTGATGCTTGTTGGATTAACTCAATCCATCGCAAATCTTGGCTTATTTTTGGTATATCATCTCCAAGAATAGGAGGTGTATTCTCTGTGAAAATTTTGTGAACTGTTGATAATTGAAGCATCATACGCGCAACAATTTATTTTATTCGTATGTAAAAAACAATAAAAAATATAAAATACAGCGTATATTTATAAAATACTGCATACATTGTAGTAAAAGTGATTGGCTAAACTAGAGTATCATTTTATCTTTTTATGCGTAATCCTTCATCTTCATGATTAAAAATCCAAGCGGCTAATTTCCCAATTTCGAGAGAATCATTTTCTTTCCAATATTGAATTCCATGGTGATACCGTGAACTCGTATCTGTCGATGGTAAATCATCAATGTCGGATAATATTATTTCAATTCTATTGTGCCATAAAGTAATATTCTCTTTTCGTAGGTCAATCCAGCCAGCATAAGCCCATTCATTTATTTTTGAATCATCAATCTTTAGAAATGTTCTTCCGAGTTGAGCGGGTATATTAACGATGGGACCACGCATAATACGTTTTCCATCTGCCATTAAAATAGGAAGACCGACTGAAATCATTTGTGAGCGTAATTCTATGTCATCCTGGATGTACGATTCAACTTTGGTGACCAAATCATTGATATCATGAGTAATTATGCAGGATAAGTCGCCACAAATCTTTTTCAATAAATGGGCTTCAAATAATAATTTAGACAAACGGGGTGGTCCCAAAATTTCAAATGCGATACTTTCAGAATCAAACTCTTTCATGAGCTGGTCCATTTTTTCTAACGCAAAGTGACGCATATATCCTGCACGGTAAGTAGGCCCCATGATAGAATTATCCAACGCATTAATAATATCATGTCCAGTACTATCGCCTAAAATTTCAAATATGATATTATCTGCAATCTCTTCTGGGGTTACAAATTCCATTTGGCCGGCAGCCGTAATTGTTTCAAACTCTCCCCGAGAAAAAATGCCATTTTCTCCTGTATCAATAAAGACGGACTTTAAGGATTTACCCGTATCATTCCAATTTTGATCTCCGGAAAAGGAAAAGGTATCCTTTAATGTTTCAGCCTGCTCAACAGAGCAATCATACAAATGAATGGGTTTCCCATGTTTTTTAACCTCACCATATTCAATTCCTTTCCAAGCGATAGCTGCTGCTGGTTTCACTTCCTTGCAAATAGGACCATTTGGCGTACGTCCCATCAAAAAGAGTAGAAGTGAATGAGCACCAGCTAAGGATGTTTTGCTAAGAAGAACACGTGAGGGTTGTTCTTCACTATGTGTGTATGGGATATTTAAACCCATACCACCCGTACCGGTTGTTCCTATTTTTATATAAACACCTGTCTCATTATTGACCATAGTTTCATGTAAGACCTGGATATGGCGAATTATTTGTGGCACATAAAGTGTTGTTAACATTTTTTCAATTTCATCCACAAGTGAATCTGTCAATGTTTGGGTAGATTTAGCATTCTCTAATTCTTTATTCAGTGAATAATATCCATTATAAATATCTTGATAAGCTAATCCTGTAGCGGAATTCACAGAATCAATAATAATATGTGGCTTGTGTTTTGTAATCAAAATATCTAATGTTGATGATGAAAGAATTTCGTCATCAAATGGATCCATCACATCATGCATCAACTGTTTCCGGTATTGCGTATTGCCTAAAATCTCATTTCTTGATAAATCTTTTAATGATTCACGAATAAAAATATTTCCCCACTCAGGTGTTAATATTGTTGTTCCAGCTTCTGATTGAAGCATGTCGCACGCGGATTTAGCCTCATGTTCAAATAGGGATAAAATAATTATTTCCTTCGGCTTGTAATGGAATAATTTCCGAATGATGGCTGTTCCAACCAATCCATATCCACCTAGGAGTAAAATTTTTCTTTGTTTAATGTCCATTTTAATTTCCTTTTAATAATGTAAGCCCGAGGGCAATTGAATGAAGTTTTGTTTCTGGGGTATCAGACCTTGAAAGAAGTATAATAGGTACTTTGGCGCCTAAAATAATTCCACCTCCTTTTGATTGCCCAATACTCATTAATGCTTTTACCATAAAATTTGTTGTAGTGATGGATGGTCCGACAAATATATCTGTTTGGCCCGCTATTTCTGATTGTAATCCTTTGGCTTTTGCTGCATCTTTGGATAAGGCAACGTCTAGTGCCATGGGTCCTTCAATTATCATTCGCGAGTCCGTTGAAAAATGATTGACCAATTCTTGCGCTAATACTGTTTCTGGAATTTTGGGTGTTACTTTTTCCACCAGTGATAACATAGCCACTTTTGGATGATGAATACCAAGAGCATGACTCAGAATTAATCCATTTTCTATCATGGATATGATGGTTGATTTGTCGAGACTTGGATGGATTCCGCCGTCAGTCATAAGCATTAATTTTGAATATTGGGGTGAATTGACAACGGCAATGTGGCTTAAAATTCGATTCGTTCGAAGATTGTTTGATTTATCAAGGACAGCTTTAAGTAATGTGGCTGTATCAATATCCCCTTTCATGATTAAATCGTTTTTTCCTTTGGCTGTATCCGTTACCGCTTTTTGTGCGGATATTTCCGGGGACTCATCTTGGTATAAGACGGGAGTAATCCAACCCCTTTTTTCAGCATCAGAGAGACAATCCAGTAAATAATCTGATTGGGGATTAATCACGGCGCACCTTTTGGGTGATTTGGCTGGTAATGAGTATATTAATTGGTCAAATGATTGAATCATATATAATCCTTTGGCTTTTCATTTCCCGAAATGATGGGAAGGACACCTTCGATTAATGCTTTCAATTCAAAAGATCCGGGATAAACAAAAACAGGATTTGCAAAAGATATTTTAGATGAAATATCAGTCATAAGCTGTTCAGAATGGGCTAGCCCGCCTGTGAGAATAAGTCCATCAATCTTACCTTCTAAAACTGCAAACATGGCACCCATCTCTTTTATGATTTGGTGTACCATGGCTGAATAAATTGTTTGAACTTTTGGATCATTTAATTGGGATTCAATCTGTTTGAAATCAGATGTTCCAACATATCCGGCTAAACCACTTTTTTTAGAAAAGAGATATTCCCATTCTTTTCGTGTTTTATTTTCAATAAATATCAAGTCTAGCAGTCCAGCAATGGGAAGAGCTCCTGCACGTTCAATGGAAAAAGGTCCCATCCCAAGTAATGCATCATTTACATCAATGATTTTACAATGTCTGACGGCTGCGATAGAAAACCCTGACCCCAAATGAGCCACAATAAATCGAGATTTATGAATGGAAATATTTAAAGATTTGGCTGTCTTACGTACACAATATTTGATATTTAATGCATGACTTCTACTTTTTCTTTCTATTCCCGGAACACCAGAAATCCGCGCTTCCGGAATAAATTCATCTGTCGTTACAGGGTCCACGATAAAAGCAGGTGCTCCTGATAAATTTGACAATTCATGTGCCATTAATGCACCTAAATTAGATGCATGACTCGAAAAAGTTTTATGACGATAATCAGTTAACATATTATCATTGATAGAATACGTTCCACCCATAAGTGGCTTTAATGGTCCGCCACGTGCGGCTATCCCATCAATATGTATACCTGAATTTATCTTTTGTTTAATGAGGAGTAGGCGCGCATTGAGTTGATCGGATAAAGGCTTCGAAGTCAAATCATCTGAATGTTGAATATATTCAACCCAAACAGGCGATTGGCGGTCAAATAATCCAATTTCAGTGGATGTGGCACCCGGATTTATGGCTAGAATAAAGATAGCAAAATCCTACACAGCGTCTAAAGGTGCTTCTTCTTCATGGAAGGATGACAAAATTCCATCTGTGCAAAAGTGGTTTGCTTTACATTTTTCAAGTTTATTCTTTAAAACGGTGTAATGATGCTCTTCCATTTCAGCTAATCCAATTAAAAATCGTTTTAAATCAGGATTATCTGTTTTTTTAGATGCTTCTAAATAAAAAGAAGTGGCATCCTTTTCTTCATTCAAAGCATATTCTAAAATGTCTTCTATCGATTTAAATGTGGGTAATAATTTTATGTCCATGAGTTATCCTTATTTAAGTAAAACAATCTTTTGTGAGTGAGTAAAATGTTTCTTCCCATTTGTGGATATAGCATTCATTTGGACGATGTACATGCCACTAGGGACTTTCTCTCCCGCATCATTTAAACTATTCCATTGAATCGAATGATATCCTGCAGATATGTTTTTAGATTGAATCGTTTTTACCAACTGTCCCACCATATTATGGATGGTAAAGGTAATATGGGATGGAACAGGTAAACCATACTGAATGGTTGTGGCTGGATTAAAGGGATTTGGATAGGCTGAATGCATAATAAATTCCAAAGGCATATAATCTAATGCAACTTTATTTGGCCAGTCAAACCAAGATGTTACTACATTTGATGCAAATGAAGTCGAAGGAGTATTTGATATCGTATATATTTTATAATCTATTCTTTGATCTCCTCTTGGAAATATTTCAATACTTTGATCGATAAATGTTGCCGAACTAGTGTTGGCAATGTAATCCCAATCTCCTAAGTTTATTCTTCTGTAAATATTAAAATAATCTAAAAGCGATGGGTTGAAATTAGAAATTATTAATTTTGGATGTATATGAACCTCACAATGTCCACAATGCTGATGGAAATGATTGTTAAGCTGAAGTTGAGGAGTCATAGGTCTTTCATAAGATCTAGAATATATTCTTATATTCCCTGCAACATCAATTAAAACCAATTTATAAATGTAATTATAAGCTAAATCAGTAGTAAGCGTAAAACTATTCATCCCAGACTGTATTAAAATATTGTCAATATCCTTATAAATAAATTCTTCGTTTTCATCAAATATAAATAATGAGACTCTACCAATTTCATCATTTCCAGATAATTCAAATGAAAATATTTTATCAGAACTTATTTGTATATTAGTAGCCATTAATGGATTGTTATCAATTTCTAATACAATTGGAAACGTAAGACCATTTTCATTTTTAATATAAAGATAAAAACCAGATGCGACAATTTCATTATCATTTATCACACCATTCCAAATATATTTCCCGTCCAATAAATTATCTAAAGTCATATAAACTCTTCCCAATAATTCACCACTTATTGTCCAAATGTCTAAATAGTCGCCAATATTTAAAGCATCAATAATATTCGAACTTAAATTTGTAATTCTATAATCAATTCCCGATACCGCCTTAAATGCATTAATGTTGCCGAACCCAGTATACTCATCCCAACCTGGTTCAATTAACCAATTACCAAAGAAATCTTTTTTCTGTACATCATCAGTTGAGTTAATTAAAATTTGTTTCAATTCGGAATAATTTAGGTTTGAATTTTTAGAGAGGACAAGACCAGCAACTCCTGTTACGAATGGGGTTGAAAAAGATGTTCCCGAATTGCGATTTGATCCCAAATAAAAGTTACTATAAGTGCCATTATAAATTGTTGAAAAGATATCCTTCCCATGGGCGGAAATATCCATTTGAGGACCATAACTATAATTTGGGAAATCAATATTAGAAACACCGACAGTCAATACTTTGTCTGACCTAGCCATATAAGATATTTGCCCAGAATTTCCGGCAGCAATTATTATAAGACAATTATTTGATGATGCATAATCAGCCAAATCATTATAGAATAATTCATTTTCAGGATTATCGGTGTCTTCAATACTAACATTGATAAGCCTGACTTGATGATTGTCGATCAAGTTATGGACAGACTCGTAATAATCAATTATTGAAATATTATTATTTTCATCAATTATTTTTTCTACAACTATATATTTATTCCACATAGTCGATGCAATCCCTAAGAAATTATTTGTTGTAGCTCCAATTAGACCACTTACCGCAGTACCATGCCCTCTAACATCATTAGGAGAATCATCATTATCAATATAATCATATCCTAGAATAATTGATTCTAAATCTGCATGATCTATATCTATTCCACTGTCAATTATGCCTATTTTAACATTATCATCACCTTTCTCAATTTCCCATGCAAAAGGAAAATACATTCCAGAGAAATCATTTTGTTGATTTATAATATAGCTAATATCGTTAGGCACTGAAGATTCTTGAATAATACTATGTGGAATCGCATATTTTACAAAATCTGTTTCATATATTTTATTACATATGTCAGGTAAATAATGATTTGATGAAATATTAAACACACCAACATCTTGCAAATCAAACTCCTTTACAAGGTAAACGTCTCCGAATTCAGCGTTCAAGAACTTATTAAAACTTTCGATCAATGATATATGTTTTAATTTAATTATTATTTCACCATCTATATATCGTTTTGTTTTTCCATTATTCTTTATTTCTATAATTCGTTTTCCTTTAAATATATTATGGTCATATTGTTCCCCTTTAACAAATACAGTTGTGAACCAAATTAAAAGCAAGAGCCGTACGAATAATATAATGTTCATAAATAATATATTTATCGGTTAAATAAAAAAGTCCTATATGATAATGTAAAATTTATGTGACTACGTTTAATATTTAGCGGTGAAAATATGTAGTCAGATTTATTAAATAGGTTCGATAAAATATTTGAAATTTGGTGTGTAGAATTTGCGATATTTAGCCCAATGGATATGTTCTCATTTAATTCATAATGTATTCCACCACCAATCGAATATCCAATTGATGGAGCATATTTAATATATGGATTTAAAAAATATTTTTTTGATTCTGAGTACCCATAATCTCCTATTTGCGATTTGATATAGCTTATACTCGCAATACCAATAAGTTTAATACGATAGTTAAATGTGTATAAAAGGTAATTGATTTGAACCGAATTTATTAGTTGATCTAATCGTTTATATGCACCTGCTCCAGTTGCAAACCCAGGGCGTGCAATATTTACATTCCAAAGTTCATTGTCAAACTCTATTCTTAACTTATCATTTATCTTGGTACTAATACCAATCCCAATAGAATTCCTTTGTTTTAAGGGATAGTATGAAAGTTGACTTCCGTGAAAAGATAGGTTGAAATGAGAGCTATTTTCAATAACCGAATAATTATAGGGCACATACAAATGAATACCGACATCCTTCTTATCTGCATTTAGCGTGCATACTAATCCAATAACAATTGTTAATAAATAGTAATAAACTTTTATTAAGGAGTTAGTAGATGATGGAGTTTTTCGTTTGAAAATATCGAGACTAATGCTATTTACGGTGGTCGACCAATCTTTCCCGACTTTGAATATCGTTTTAAGGTTTTTGATGGATAATAAAATTTCGCTCATTTTAGGAGTACAACCTTTTGTGAGTTGGTAAAATGCTTCTTTGCGTTTGTGGATATGGCTTTCATTTGAACAATGTACATGTCACTGGGGACTTTCTCTCCCGCATTATTTAAACTATTCCATTGAATGGAATGAACCCCTGCAGGTATGTTTTTAGAATGAATCGTTTTTACCAACTGTCCCAACATATTATGAATGGTAAATGTAATATGGGATGAAACAGGTAAACCGTACTGTATCGTTGTGGTTGGGTTAAAGGGATTTGGGTGAGCAGAAGACCATTCATATTCTTTAGGGATAAGCGTAAACGCTTGTTTCTTTAATCCA